>Ga0070679_100000223_pt1 | contig 46441 bp, 80 predicted proteins | sample KBSC63BmetaG_FD_65652 | JGI IMG/M metagenome (GOLD analysis project Ga0070679, IMG submission 65652) | Corn rhizosphere microbial communities from Kellogg Biological Station, Michigan, USA - KBS C6-3B metaG | ecosystem: Host-associated > Plants > Roots > Rhizosphere | place: USA: Michigan... | reverse complement strand
GGCGATCTAAGAGCGTGCGGGGCCGAAACAATCGTTATAGGGCAATCGACCGTATACGTGAATGGTCGTCTTTGGGCCGTCGAAAACGATCCAAACACCCATACTGGTGGTGGACTCATACCATCTGGTCATACCGTTTTTATCGAAGACAAACCTGTCATCGTTCATAAGCCAGACTTGGCAAAGGTTGATGGTTTAGAACATGATGCCACCGAAGACGAGACTGCCGAAGGATCGGAAAACGTTTTCGCCTATGAACAAACGTAAGTCAAAACTTGCCCGACATTTAATACACGATGCCAACAAGATGACCGTTTGTCGAAACTGTAAATTCAGTTGGATCAACGACGATACTGGATATGGGCGTTGCGGACGGGGGGTTTACCCACGACCGATTGAAGAATGGGATACATGCGAACATTGGGAACCTAAAATAGAAAAGAAGAAAAACTAATGGTCACAAGAGGTGATCGTTTCACCGTCAAAACCACACAAATCGAAGTCTATAGCGATTTTTATATCGATTTCGATCTGAACCCTATCACTGGTTATCTGGCTCGCCTGACCAATGAGGATTCCGTCAAACAGTCGCTCAAGACACTGCTTCTGACTCAACGCGGTGAACGTTTCTATGATGTGGCGTGTGGATCGCGACTGTATGCACTGTTGTTCGAACCTATCGATACCGTCACGGAAAGCAGCATCAAGGACGAAATCATCACAACTATCCAGAACAATGAACCGCGCGTTTCCGATGTTGCCGTGACGGCCGCCGCGAATGCTGACAATAACGCCTACAATGTCACGATCTACTACTCGATCATAAATATCCCAACACAGACTTTCACACTGAACCTAATGCTCAGCAGGACACGATAATTGGCTGCAAACAATACTTCTACTTCCGTAAACCTTGTTGACTTGGATCAACAAGCCCTTCTCAACGACTTCCGAAATTATTTGAGAACACAGTCAATTTTCAAGGATTACGATTTCAAGGGATCAAGCCTGAATGTCCTTCTGGACGTGATGGCTTACAATACTTTTAAGAACGCCTTCTTTCTCAACATGGCGTTTTCGGAACGTTGGCTGGATTCGGCGCAACTTCGTTCCAGCATCTTTTCCCATGCCAAGGAATTGAACTATCTGCCGCGTTCGGTGCGTAGCGCCAAAGCCACAGTTGAAATCAGTTTCTCAGCCACGGGTGAGAGCGCCCCTTACATCATTCCCAAGGGCGTGCAACTCTCGACCATCGTCAAATCGTCGGCTCTGACCTTCTCGATCCCCGAAACTATTGTCGTATCGTCTGTTGACAATAACTACACGTTCACTACCGATATCTATGAAGGCGTCTATGTCCATGACGACTACATTTATACACAAGTTGATCAACGCTTCAAGATCACCAACGGAAATGCCGACACCACAAGTCTAACCGTGACCGTCTTCGAGGACGGCGACACCGTTGGATTGATCTATACGCAAGCCTCTACCCTTCTCGACCTGGACGAGTCGAGTAAAGTATTTTTTGTTCAAACGAGTGAGACAGGAAACTATGAGATTATTTTTGGCGACAATATTCTGGGTCGTAGACCAAAATTTGGAGCGGCTATACGCATTGAGTATCGCGTTTCAAAGGGAAGCGACGGCAATGGCGCTAAGCAGTTCTCCGTTGACTTTGATCCAACTGGAGTGGCCGAGCTTACGGCAACCCCCACGCTCGAAGTTATCGAAGCTTCAAACAATGGTGAAGACGCCGAAACCAACGACTCGATCAAATACTACGCCCCTCGGGCATATCAGGTGCAAGAGCGAACAGTAACGGCGACTGACTATGAAGTTTCACTGAAACAACAATTTCCTGAAATCAATGCTGTCGCTGTCTATGGGGGAGAAGAATTAAATCCTCCCGTCTTTGGCAAGGTCTACATCGCCATCGATATTAAGGACGTGGATGGGCTGCCCGACTCCAAGAAGGATCAATATTTTGCCTTCCTGAAATCCCGCGCGCCGTTTTCCATCGATCCCGTGTTTATCAACGCTGACTTCATGTATTTGTCCGTCACTACATTGATTCGCTATAATATCAACGTCACGACAAATTCTGTCAATCGCATGAAGGCCATTGTTGCGGATACGATCAACACGTATAATCAGACCGAACTTAACGATTTCAATGTGACATTTCGAGACTCGATTTTCTCGAATGCCATCGATGACTCCGATCCATCCATCATATCTAATATCACTGAGGTTGCTGTTTACAAGAAAACCAATCCAAGTCTCACCAAATCCAACAATATCGATTTGAACTTCGGGCTGGCGATCAAGAATACACTGCCGACGCAAGGAAAGATTTACCCGTCACAAGATGAACGCGCGGTTTATTCGTCATCCTTCATATTCCAGAATCAGACATGCACACTTGAAGACGATGGGAACGGCACCATTCGCGTGATCAAGACCCAACAGGCTAACAAGATCGTCGTGGTTGATGTCGGAACCATTGATTACGACAATGGCATCGTCTCACTCAAGGATTTCTCGTTGACGAACTACGATGGTGCTGCGCTCAAGATATTTGTTGTGCCTGCCGACAAGGATATCGAATCCAGCAAGAATAATGTCATGCTGATCGATCCATCTGATGTCACCATTCAAGTTGAAACATTGCGCGTCTAATGGCTGATACTCATCGCGGCTTCAATATCAACACCTTTCGTGCCGCAATCCAAGGCGACCAGATTGCTCGCCCAAACTTGTTTCTGGTCGAATTCAACGTCCCTCCTGGATTGGTCGGGCAAGGTCTCTCACTGGCAACGGCCAAGGTGCTTGAGTATTGGTGCGAAGTAGCCGCCATTCCCGACGCAGGTTTCAACACTTATCAGTCGCCTCGCTATGGATATGGCAACTTCGAAACGCGCCCGACGATCAATATTTTTGGGCAAATGAGCATCGATGTGTTCTTTGATGAAAGTGTCCAAAACTGGAAATTCTTCTCAGATTGGATGAACCTCATTTGCAATCGAAACGGAAGTCAAGGCCCAGTCGGCGTAGCTGGTATCAATGGCGCACTACAAAACGAACTTGAATATCGTGACCAGTATGTTGCCGACGTTGGCATCTACACGTTCGATGCACTCGGTCAGACAATGCAACACATTATCTTACGAGACGCCTTTCCTGTCAGCCTTGGATCGATTCGGTTGGCATGGGCCGAAACCAACTCAATCATGCGTTTGCCGATCACGCTGTCTTATAATGATTGGTATACAATAACCCCAACAGAACCAACACAAGCTATTTCGACATAATTGGAGATTGAATGTTCCCAAAACTTGATGCACCACTTTTCTCGGTGACGATACCTTCCACAAAAAAACAAATTAAGTTGCGCCCTATGCGCGTCAAGGAAGAAAAAATTCTTTTGATGGCCAAGGAATCGCAAGATGCAAATGCGATCATGCTCGCTGTCAAACAGGTCGTCCAGAACTGTCTGGCAACTGAAAAGATAGATGTAAATCATCTAACGCTCTTTGATATTGATTATCTATTCATTCAAATACGCGCCAACTCTATCGACCCAACCATTAAAATTTCCTTGAGTGACGCCAATCCAGCCGAACATCTTGTTAATTTGAATGATGTGATAGTGAAATTTCCAGACGGTATTCACAAAACCATTGCTGTGACCAAAGATACAGCGGTCACGCTGAAATATCCCGAGGCGAAATTGTATGAGTCCGATGCCATCAGCAACGCCACGACAGGCGAAGCCATTATTGAAGAATTGATATTCAATTGCTTTGAGTCTTATGTCGATCATGAGAAAGTATACAAATTCGCTGACGCCACTCGTGCCGAAGCAACAGAGTTTATCGATAGTCTTCCAATCGAAGTCTACAACAAAGTGTTCGAGTTCTTCTCAAATATTCCACATGTATTCTACGAGATTAAATACAAAGACTTAGAGGATAAGGATCAAACACTTGAACTTACTAAGTTAAACGATTTTTTTACTTTCTAATGCAGCGTAATTCACTGGAACTTTACTACAAAAACATCTTCATGATGAAACTCATGTATCGTTTCTCAATAACGGAAATTGAAGACATGATGCCGTGGGAACGCGATCTTTACATTGACATGATCAATGCTGAAGAAAAGAAGAAAGAACAACTACATGGCTAATACGGGGGACAATAAACTAAGCGGTGTCAAGCAAATCGCCAATATGGTGCTGAACAATAAACCTATATCAGCGCCGAGAATGACGATTGCCAAAACTCCGCTTTCGCCCGTTACGCTGCCACCTCAAACTTCGTCCTTTTCAAAAATCAATACGCCAGAGGGATCGAACGATGATTATGTGAAGGACTATAGTTCCTCATCAGAATACGACAAGATTCTCGACCGCATCGGTGTCTCTACCAAATGGCGGAATATCGGCAAACAAACTGCGAGAGACATCTATAGAGATACCCGCGATCTTGTAGACGTTTCCCCTGAGTCTGAAAACATTCAATCCAACTTTGATTTGATCCAGGATCAATTTATGATCCTGTCGAATTTTGCCATTCGCACGGACATCCGAATTGCTGATCTTGAAACGAGTGTCAAGTCTGGGCTCACGGCGATTATCAATGAGCAAACCAAAGCACGCACGCGCGTCGTCACTCAACTCAATACGCAACTTGAGCAATTTGACGACACCATCGATGCCATGCAAAAGCGTCTGGATGATCAAGAACGCAATCTTGATGAATTGTTTGCACGCGAACATTCAGGCCGATCAAACTTAAAAAAAAATCAACGTGATGAAGGTGCAACGGACGGGGCGGCGAAAGCGGCAGTAAAATCAAGCGCATCTGATCGCGACCCTCATCACAAAGGACCAGATATAGATTCATTGGAGCTTCTGCTTGGGGAAGGCGCAGAAGCTTACCTTGGTTATCGCGGTCTTAAAAGCGCAGCCCGAAAACTTTTTGGAAGGCGAGCGGCGACAGTTGCGGGTGAGGAAGCCGCGAAGGACATCGCCAAGAAGGGTGGTATCAGAGCAGCTATCTCAGGGGCGACGAAGCGCGTTACGAAGTCGGCATTTATGCGCCTTGTGGTAATTGTCGAAAAGCGTTTGGGGGCGGAGATTGCGACGAAGCTTGCCGCCGCCGAAGGTCTGAGTTTTCTGGGGCCAGTTGGTCTTGCGATTATGCTCGGTTTGTCTCTTTACGACGCATATTCGATCTATAAGGAATGGTCAGAAAGCAGCGAAACAAGTTCAACACCGACTGTCACTTCAAAGGGAACCAAAGATACAACGCAAGTAAATGTATCGATTGTGGCCACAAATAATCTTGTGCTCAAAGCCAAAACGATACGTTTTGAAGCCGACAAAATCGAATATGCAGTCGGCGGCAAAAATGCTGCAATTCATGGAGCAGGTCAAGTCTATGGTCCGCAGGCTGGTGAACAATCTATTGGGCCGCAGTCTGCATTAGGTATTATCGGTTCTAAAATCGGTTCTTATTTCGGTATCGGAGGCGGACAAGTGGCAACACCAACAACGCCGTCTTTGATGACTCTTGGTCAGAACATGGGGAAGATGGAAGGGATGGGCATGAGCCCGTCATCCTACTTCGGTTTTGCTCCAGCGCGAGGTGGCCGTGGAAGATCATATGGTGGTGGGGGTGGTGCAGATTCGACTCCTGTAGAACCTCCTCATGTTGATCCGAAACGTAGTATGCTGACTTCGCTTTTGGGGGGCGGGTCTAAACTCGATCTAAAAAATGCACCTGATTTCAGTGAGGGTGGTAAACAAAGATACAATACCAGAATTCCAGCTTCTATTCGTCATAATAATCCTGGCGCAACATGGGATGCGCCGTGGATGAAAGCTTACGGGATGAATGGAGTCGATATCATTGGTGGTCACAATCACATTGCAAACTTCCCCAATGCTATTCAAGGTGCGGCAGCAAACTTTGATCTTATGCATCGCAGCAAAAATTATGCAGGACAACCACTAAGTCAGTTTATTGCCACTTGGTCAGGACATAATTCATCATCGCAATACACAGCACGTATTGCGAAAGCTATGGGTATTTCACCCAACACGATCATCACCAAAGAAATGATCGAAGACCCAAACTTCATGCCAAAATTCTTGTTTACACAATCACAACAAGAATCAGGAAAAGCTGGTGGTATCGGTCTGACACTTGATCAGTTTAAACAAGCACACGCGTTGTTTAGACAAATTGGTCTTGGCGAAAAAATACAAGACCATTATGAAGGACCGACAACTGCTAAATTAGTAAACCTTGCCAAACGAAATGAAGACTTAATTGCCAAAGCCAAGACTGCGATCTTAAAAGCTCATTCAGGTTTAAGTGCTGGCACCGACAACGCAATAGCAGGCGTTAGCAATGGACCATTCACGAAAGCGCCAACTATAGGTAGGGGGCAGGATCGGGCTGATGTATTCAAACAAGGCTCAGAACGTCTATTTTACAAGCAAGGCAATCTAAAAGGTGTTGATCCACGGCTTCTTACTTTACTTCGATCCTCAACGAAAGACTTGCCACCAGGATTTCATGCCGAAATTATTTCTGGTCATGATGGACGTAGCACAGGCACACGAAACCACCCGAATGGATTGGCCGTGGATTTACAAATTTTTGACAACAACGGCAAAATGGTTCGTTACAACGGTAATAGTCCTGGTTGGAAGTATTATGAATCATTGTATCGTTCGGTTCATATTCGTGGCCAACAAATGTATCCTCATCAAGAGTTTATTTGGGGGGGCGCATGGATAAGTCATGCAGCAGGCCGTGGCGACCCTATGCACTATCAAATTCGCGAACCTGTTCCAGGATCATCGCAATCGTCTGGCAAATATAGTTTCGAGAATGGTCTAAGTCCAAGTTCACCGTTTTACGCAGAAGGTGGCTCGCTTTCTCCTGAAGAACGTAAATCTTACGACGCATCGGTGCGAGCGCGCATGAGCGAAGAAGTGAAAGTAGCTAATAGTCCATCAACGTCGTCTACTAACAAGAAAACCATTCTGTTCGCTCATGGGATGATGGATCGTTATGGTAAAACTTCCCCAGAGGAAGTGGAGGCTGCCGCCAGAAAAATTGCAGCGGCCCAAGGCGCAACCTTGGAAGTGCTGACCGACGCAAATGGTAAGCCAATTTCGGGCTCGGGACATTCAGTCGGAAGCCCGCTTTACAATGCTATGGTTGACCGCATGAAAAAGGGTGGAGTATACGGCGTCATTGGTTTCTCGGCGGGCGCGAATGCAATTGCTGCTCTCCCCGACGACTTGAAATCGCAACTTCAATACGTCAATGCTATCGGCGGCAACGTTCCTGTGCATCAGGCAAATTTTGCTAAAGGCGCAACGGTTGAACAAACGCAGACTATTGCAGGAATCCACCACATGGATTTAGTTCAAACCGTCGCCAAGCAAGAAGGCGTTGCTATTGTTCCACGCGGTCAAAATCAACGTCCAGACTCATCGGCTCCATTATTCGGCCTTGGAAAGAATTTGACAGGAGTGGATTTCAAGGCACCCTTTGAGCCGCCCGTCACCACGAACCGCGCCAAAAACGGTGCCATTATTGACCGCATGTCTCACGAGCAATTGAAGCATCGTGTCGCCATGGCATCCGATCATCCTCATATCGATCCAAACGAACAGAAGAATACCAATGGCGCGATCCTCTCAAGAGCGACACCGCATTCGGAAATTCGTCAGCGTGTAAAGCTGGCGCGGGATGCCATGCACAATCGCCAAGGTGACACCAATGGAGCTATTCTCGACCGTCATAAGGCGACGGGGCCGAGTGTCAAACCTGCCGATCTCAACGCCCAGAAGAATACCAATGGCGCGATCTTAGATCGTCATAAACCCGCGCCAAAAACCGCAGCTACAACGGCACACAAAGACTACACCAGTCAATTCGCACCTTCTAAGAGCTTCGACAACCGAGGGGACAGCGCGCCGCCTACGCCAGAATCGGATGGAGAAGGTGATTTCGGGAATTGTCTCCTATAAGTCACTTGACAGACTACTTTAGACTATGTTATAGTTAGAAAATTAAAAATTTCACTTGTGGTTTCAAACTTTGAGTATTTTTAACGAGATAGGATGCCTATCTCGAAAATAGTAAAAAAACACGAATTAGATAAGTTCTACACTAAAACTGAAGTCGCCAAGATTTGTATCGAGAAATTAGTTCCATACATTTCTGATCAAGTATTGATAGAACCATCGGCGGGGAACGGGGCATTTTCTAAACAAATAGAATGCCGCGCATATGATGTCGCGCCCGACGACCCTTCCATTATAAAACAAGATTATCTGAAAAGTCCTGCATTGGTTGGCGAAGTGTGTGTTTTCGGAAACCCGCCGTTTGGTAGAAGAAATGATTTATGTAAAGCATTCATCAAACATTCTTTAGGGGTGCGCACTATCGCATTTATCCTTCCTTGTGTTTTCGAAAAATCTACATATCAAAAAACCTTCCCACCTGAGTGGTTCCTTGTAGAGAATTTAGAGTTACCTAAAAACTCCTTTCTCCTTAATAATACGGAATATCATGTTCCGTGTGTATTTCAAATTTGGATTAAAGACTGGACAGGAAACAATCTCAGAAAACCGATAATTAATCGCATATCAACCGATGATTTTACTATCGTCGGTAAAAATGAAAAAAGTGATCTATTTGTATTCGGCGCTGCGCCGAACAAGTTCATTCACCCAACGCAAGTGAATGAAAAAAACCGTGGTTATTATCTCGCGATAACACCAGGGTCTGTAGAAGACGTTAAGCATAATTTATCTCGTATTGATTGGAAGAACTTTGGAAAAAGTTCTGTCAACGGGGGGGTATTTTGGTTGACGAAAACTGAATTTATTGAAGCATATGAACAGGGGAAAATACTATGTTAAAACGACTTACTGCCAAAACAAACAATAATAAGTCTCGTCAATTATTTGCAGAATTTCTGACGCGGCATCAATTCGAACGCCTCGACAACCGCAATGTGTTCCAAGACAAAGGAGGAAAGATCGGGGCGTTCGCGTTTTGCAGTAATGCGAACAAATTATTTTGTCGCCAGTTTTATGCCGATTGCGACTTCCTGGTAATCATGACGGCAGACTACACAGAAACGACATATCCGAAGAAAAACTTGAAAATAGACAAGACACCTAATCGAATTTCCCCAAAGGGAAAAGTCGCATATACTGCGCGGGTTTGCTAACCTAATCGATTGATTATACAAGATTAATCCGTTCCGACAACATCGGGCGGATTTTTTGTGTTTGGAATCCTTGACAAATTGTCATGTATAGCATATATACGTCTACAAAGGAGACGTGTAACAACATGCTTAAAAGTATCTTAGGAGCACTCATAGGAGCACTGTTTGGCGCTTTGATTTTTAGCGCCTCACCTGCCATTGCATCAGAACATTGGATACCCATCGCCAACCATATACTTGGCGATGTTGATTCAGTGAAAGTTGAGAAGAACGCTCAAGGGTTTGATGAAATCCACGGGCATTTCCGCAGTGACAGCCAAAATCATTACGACTTCGACGCCAGTATCAATCTTCTTGAATGCGTCCAGAGCCCAAATGGCGGTAGGCTTGATCTTGCCTATTCCGATGAAAGCCATGAGGTTATTCATTGGCGAGTTGACGGTGACCATGTGTATGATTCTATCGGTCACGGTCTTTGTGTATTTGGAAAGGGTTATTGGGATAACCTCAAAGGTGATTGATATGCTTTGGAAAACTGTCTTAGGTGCAATAGCAGGCGCGTTATTATTCGGCTCGACGGCTGCCGCTACCAATTGGACGCCTCTAATTCAAGACAAAGATGGACACCTCTTGGTCGATTTGGATTCGACCAAGGCAATTACCCAAAAAGGTCTTGGTCCAATCGCCATTGTCAGCAAGTTCCGTCGCCTCGAAACCAATGATCAATATGATGCCAGCGTCAGTGTTGGTGATTGCCTTTATGAGCAAGGCACCATCACCATCGGCACTGATCAGGTTGAGCAATGGTCGGCAAAATCAACCAAAACCTTTGATTTGGTAGCTCAATATCTTTGTATTTGGGCAGTCAAGACAGGGGTAATCGGGGGCGAATAAAAATGAAAGACTTATTTGTCGGTCTCGGTTTTCTTGGCCTTGCATTTGCGATGCATTTTTATCCCGCACCGTTAACCTGTGTTGCGGTAGGCGCTTGGTATGACGTTGACCCTTACTGTAAGGGGGCGATTAAGGCGCAGGAGACTTATGATTTCTTGGGGTTTAGTTCTGCCGATGATATCAAAGCTTACTACACACTCGTTGATACCAATCGTCAACTCACCAAGGTCTTTCGGTTCATTAGTCTGATCAAAATTGATGACGAAATGCGCAAAAATGCTCACAATCCTTGACCACCCCATTGTAATTCTTCTCAACCCGATTATGGTCCTCATTATCGCCATAATCGGGTTATTCTTATGGCTGGAACGATGACACCGTTTTGGATCAACGTCAGCGCTTTATTATACGCGGCAGGGCTGATAGCCTTGGACTGGTATGCCTACATCAACAGGGATCGGTCCAATTTCTGGCACAGCTTTTATACCGAACGGGCTCGGCAAACTGAATTCTTAATTGTCAGGCCCATTAAGTTCGTATACAAGTTATTCAAACGTGGGGGTTGACCATGCGCTTGCTACTCGCTGCCCTTTCCTGCATCTTGTTCCTGCATCCCGCTCAAGCCGCTTGGGTTTCTCTCGCCACCAATGTCCAAGGCGAAGATAAGAGCCTATCGATGGTCAAGACCAGCCCTCCAGATGATTGGCTGGTTTCCGCCGACGTGCGCTTCGACGGCCTTGAGCCACATTACACGGCCTATGTGTCTCTTAATGATTGCCTTAGCCATGGGTCGGGTGTAATATCTTTCATCGATCCACTCGGACCAACCGAAAAGTTCCACTGGACTGAGAACGGCACCAAAGCCTACGATGTCGTGGCCTTATCCTTGTGCGAATGGGCCGAATTTAAGACGCGTGATTGGGGTTTCATTCAGGCAGGGTATGCCTTGCCACGCCGTCATCATTGAGGGGGCCATGCCTAAAATTTATCGACCAACGCGCGACTCTACCCTGAGTTATGCCGAAGAATTGCGTCGGCAGGATGAAGCATCTGGGTTCGCTGTTCGGCACGTCGTCTGGGGACCTGATGCGGGAAGCGCCGATACCAATGAGAAAGCCCGCACCATTCTCTTTGCGCAATGGGAAGTCGAGCGCGGCTATTGCGCAACAATTCACACCCTTGATCAATGGACACTGAGAGACGCCTGTCGCCGTGCGAAGGGGCGTCTTTATCGTTTTCTGGACTGGATATTTGATATTAGAAACCCCTATGCAAAGGATGATGGGGATGAACATCATACCATGGGCAGATATCGCAGAGTTTGGAATTATCTACACGGCAATCGCGACGGTATCAGTTTTCATCGCAGGTAAATTGTGTGCAGTGAATAGCAAAAATGGAGAGTGACGATGACGAATATGGTTCGCCTTGAAATGTGGCGTGATGCGCTGGCCGCGTTGCCTGACAATCGTTTCAATATCTCGCGTTGGGCCACGTTTTCTGATGATAATATCACCGATGGATGGGATGCTGGTCCTTATAATATCGAGGACATGGCCGTACGCACTGTTTGTGCAGGCGGCCTTGCTTGCATGATTCCCGAGTTCAATGCTCAGGGCCTGAAACTTGAATATATAAGTTTCCACTGCCGCCATATGTTTGCCCCAACGTATCAAGGCGCGCAATTCACCCGAGCCATCGCGCGGTTTTTTGACATCACCATAGAAGCGGCGAAATTCCTGACGGCGCCTCAGAGCTATACTACTTGCAAAACAACACGTATATCGAAGGATTGGGTTCTGCATCGTCTCACGGAATTTATTGAGGCCAACCGCGAACTGAATCGCATCGTATCAGAACCGCAACTGGATCGATGCTATGATCGATCTGCCTGATAAGCAATTTGACTTACATTCATGGGGAACGTGTGCCGCTGGCATCGCGGCCGAAATACCCGAATTCAAAATACTCGGGTTAGAATGCACTGTATGGAGCGGTCCTTGGTATGAAGGCCATGGTGGAAGCCGCGCCATCGCCAGTTTTTTTGATATCAGCGAAACAGAGGCGCAATATATTATCTATCCCAACCGTTATAATTTTTTAGAACGAAAACGATATTGGAATTGGCGCTCGTTTAAATTTGAAAGGTTTATCTCTAAAGAAATTTGCATCGCTCATATGGATCAGGTGATGCAACATTATCCCAAACATAAGCTGGAACCACCTCATTTCGAAATCGCTGAAAAAATGGAGAGTGACACATGCACCTTGAACGTATGAAACAATGGGTCGAAGGTCTTATCGGTTTACCTGACAACCAATTTAACTTGGCTGGATGGGAAACGCCAGGATATGATGGTCAACGTTGCTACTGCGCTGCTGCTTTCGCCGCGACTATGCCAGAGTTCAATAAACTTGGTCTGAGACAAGATGAGGTCGCCCGTCCCGAATTTAAAGGAAGTGTTGGGGTGGCGGCAGTTGCAAGGTTTTTTGGGATCAGACTTGATGAAGCGCTTTCTATTGTCTCGCCTGATTTTTATGCCGATAACGAGAAAGCCCTACGACCTTATGGTCCCTCTAATTGTCCGATGGTCACAAAGGAAGCTTGCATCGCCCGTATCGAAAACACCATGCTCGCCAATCTTGAAAAAGCGCGCGAAATCGAAAAACAAATCGCCATCGCCGTCGCTGGACTTTAGGAGGGTTCGGGCGACCGTTCGCGCGGGGTCACTCTCCTGCGAATGAGTGCTCGATAGGGAGGGGCGAGCGTGGTGAAATTCCCGCTTGTCTCTCCCGCCAAACCCTTACGGTGTATTGGCAACAGGTGTTGCAACTGGAGTCGCCGTGTTGGCAGCAACAGTCACATTGACGATGACAGGCGCGACAGGAGGGGCGGCCGCGAGGACAGGACTGGGGGGTTCTGGCAAAGCCTCTTGCGATCCGCCCCTTCCCATAGCCGCATCCACGATATTGGCTCCAATCTCGCTGGCAGCGCCGCCAATGATGCCTCCAATGAGACTGCCTCCGAATGACGGGCGGCGTCTCCAATCCCAGGGTCTCGGGCGGCCCCAGCCACGGTTTCTGAACATTGTTTCCTCTTGAATCGTTAACGACGGAGTATTTAGGATGCAACTCATATTCCAAGCAGTCTGGAAAGGCGTCGTCGGTGTCAGGCTGTGGAGCGGGGAACGTTACGTTGTAACGGAACGGCGACGGGATATCTTACGCCAGGACATCAAGGTCGAGCTTGGCGGCGTCAACGGCCATAAGGTGTCCGCACAGACGGCAATGGACTGTCTGAACGATCTTATACGGGACCTGAAGAAATCCAACCCAGGACTCGAATTCGGGACACCAACACTACAATTCGAGGGTGCTGATGGGCCGCCCTCGCCGTCGTTGTCACTTCACTAAGTAATCCTTGGAGACGAAGCCTATCGAAGCGTCTCCCCGCATGTGCTTTATTGAAGTTACTTCGTTGCTCCAGCGGGTCCTTGCCGTCCAGACGGCTTGTTGACGATCCAATTGCCAGGAGGATCACCTTCTCCATCCCAATTCGCCACGGCTATCAAGGCATCATTGTAGGCACCATAGCACCAGCGTTGCTCGTAGCCAATCGGATCGATACCTTTGACCACGGCCCAGGTGAACAAGAATCGTTGTAAAGCGATCCACTGCCCATTGGGAAGCTGACGCGGAAATTCGTAGCCGAGTGCTTCAATCTGTTCCTTGGTCATTACCATTTCTTCCTTGCAACGGCGTTGCGGATTTCTCTACCTAACGCCCAATGGACTCGGAACAAACGCCATTCCTTACTCCATTTCGGCCATCGCGCTACCCAAGGACATGCGTCCATAGGCTGACCGCGAACACCATAGACATAACCTATGTTGCGGATACTCTCATTGGTTGGTTCTTCGGTTTCCTTAGCCATCAGACGATTCCTCATAAGCTACATTATAGGTCCCCGACGTTTCATCGAAGGTGTCGAAACGTTCCGACCGTTTCTTCTTGGTGGTCTCCCCAAGAATGTGCTCAACATCAATTACGTCGCCGTCCAGCAATTGGTCATAATGCTTTTCGATGTAGTCATGGGCAACGGGCCATGTGCGACCGCCCCAATCGTAGGGGTCATATTCCGCCCGTCCGTGACCGCGCGGGTCGATCAACAGGATAGGATGTATGGCTGGACCATAACCTGCCCTACCCAAGAGAAATTCCTGAATAGGATTGTCGGCGGCTATCTTGATTGCAAGCACGGGAATGAAAGTTGCCTTGTCTCTAACCTCTAACCACTTCGTTTGCATTTATTGTGCCTCCATGAATTCTTCGTCGCCAGACAGTATCACGATGTTACCAACGAGAACGTCATCAATAATGCCTTGATGTTGGTCCTCCCAAAGTGCAGTCGCAGATTCGTTGATTGGTAGACCGTCAAGTTTGCCTTCCTCATTACAGTAGGCAATCGCATCGTTGCCCATGAAGTGTTCGAACCCAGGAATAAACTCGATATGACCACCTACAGCTTTGGTAAGTTCGTCAAGTGTTGGCGGACGGTCCAATTCCTTCACAAAAGAATGGCCATCGGTTGTCTTGATTGTCATCGTGCCTTTCATTCCGCGTCCTCCACTTCAAGGCCATTGGCCCTGATACCTTCCACAATCGGTTCGATGTAACGGTGTTCGACCACAACTGACGGCCCCCATGATTGCCGATCATGGGAAAGGTGTTGTTCGGTCCATTCCTTCGCAGCCTCGGTCAGAGGCGTGAGTAGGAATATAGTGCCTTGGTTGCTTACAGAGAAGTCAGTCATCCTTCTTTTCCTCCGTATACTTGTATTGGCCGAACGCTTTCGCATCAGGTGGATAGGAAATACCCTTGTCGCGTTCCCATTGGAAGTTTGTATAGTCACCGCCATCGGTCACGATCACCTTGACGGTGATGCCAATGCGTGCTGCCACGTTCTTGATGTAGTGCTCAGCAGCTTCTACGGCTTCCTCGGGGGAGACGAAGCGGCGAACATATTCATGCGTCCCGTCCTCAAAAAACTGGACCGTCGAAAACTCGCCGCGCGTCTTACCGATATGTCCATCAGCCATTTTTATCTCCTTTTAGCCGTGACGTTGCCACCGCTTCTGAATACCCGACACAATAATGCCTTCGGCAACATCATGCCAATGACGTTCAACCTGTTTCGTCCGTCGCGCGTCTTTGGCCCGACGAAGGTCTTCATAACGCCGCTTGCCTTGCAGCTTGCGGTTCTTGATGAATTGCTCGATCAGAGCGGGATTACCTGACATGTGTTTTGTTTCCTTTGAGGTTTAAGTTATTGGCACCATCCGTAGCGCGGGACGATATGCCATTTGTCGATAGTTTGCCGTGTGGCGTGACGTGCTTCTCTTTCTGTTGAATAGATGGGATCGCCTTGCACGTATTGACATTCACCATCCACTCTAATTAAGCTTGAAGCCCAGCGTCCGCGCCCATAAGACGCAATGTCAAATTCGAAACCCCGTCCATCTTTTCGGATAATTTTCATGACCTTCCTTCAAACCTTGAATTTCAGGGGCGTGCCTTTAATGAATTTCCTTTGTTGAAAAAATAAGAGTCATGGACCTATGAGGGATTTTCACCCTGACCGTTTGTGCCTTGACGCGGTTCCTACGGTAGTCTCTGTCTCTTTCTTCTCAGTGTTCTTTTTGGCGGTGCGTGCCCCGAATTACCAGTCTCGGTGTCTCGTCTTATCCGCCAGTGATCCATACATAAGTTAGACATATCTGACTGTCAAGTATTTTCATGATGAAAAAATAGGAATCTTGTAAGCCTCGGAAAAGTCAACGAAAAACCCCCGCTACCGTGAGGTAACGAGGGCTCTTTTCGCAAAGGGAAAAGGTTTTAGTCTTGCTCTACGTCGTTGAAGAAATCTTCGTTGATTTCGTCGTCGGCGTCATCCCAGGCAGGTTTGGCTTCCTTGGCGCTTGGTGCTTCGACTTCATCATACTCGGATTCATCATCATGCGATGAACCTGTGTCCTCGCCCAGAACGTCCAGAAGCTTGGCTTCCAATTCTTCGTAGGATTTGAACTGATCGTCGGCAGTGAATTGCAGAAGCGAGTAGCACTGGCTATAGATTTGTTCCAGAGCTTGATCGTCATCTGACAGAGCCTTGCGGTCTGTGAAGTAGGATTTGTCATAGCTCGGGAATTTCTTAGCCGAACCCGCATTACCCTTCATATAAACGCGGACCTTGAAATTCGCGCCGCCGCCGACACCATCGGCATCAGGTCCCCAAAGATCAAACGGGTTAATCCGTTCTTCACTTTCATACTTCGGGAACATCTTTTCGTTGATGATGCCATGAATTTGCGGTCCATAGCGGAACAACATGACCTTACCGTTGTTGTCGGGGTTGATTTGGTCGTCAATGACCAGAATGTTGGAAATGTATTCAGTCTTGCGCTTACGGGCGCTGACCTTATCCTTGACGGGTTTGGGAACTTCTTCCCACTTCAAACCAGCGCAAGCGCGTCGGTTGAGTTCGTTCACAGGGTCTTTGCGATTGAGCGTCGAAAGGCAGTTCTCGATATACCACTTGCCAGTTGGTCCCTGGAAAGCGTGACGATAGACTCGAACGATAGAAGGTTCCCCATCAGGGGCAGGAAGGAAGCGAATGGTGTTGAGGCTGTCGCCAACTGCATCGGTTTTAGGACGCCAGAAACGGTCGTCTTCGTAACCTTCGCCGCGTTGCATTTGCTTCTTAAAGTCGTCTTCGATTTTGGTGAGTGTTTGTTGTCTGTTTAGTTTTAGTTCGCGTAATGACAAGTGTATTTGTTCCTTTTAGACGTTTTTGGTTGTTTTTGGGGGTTGATCGTGTTTGACCAAACCGTTGCTATTATAGCAAACTTCCCATCCTTTGTCAACTAAAATTGTTACAAAATTTGATTTGACGGGTATAAATGGGAGATATTTCACAAGTTTATCCTTCCTATTATTCCAGTAAGGATTGTCTTTCATTTGCTCATTCCAATCTTCCATGCAATTGGTAAGGCGCATGATAATTGCCATGCTATCCTTGTCTATGTCGCCTTGGATGTAACGATGGTAGAGCTTAGGTAGTGTCGAGTTATCGCAAATGCATTCGTCTTCTTGATCCCCAAGGTGCTTCATGACATTCTTGAGATGATAAGCGCGGGCATTGCGACGACTGGCCCATTGTCTATAACGACGGTCGCAACTTTCATCATTGACCAGAGCCGTGATATGAAGTTTGTCTTCGGATAGATTTGCGAGAAGAAAATTCGGCGTCTTGCTTTCCCATTTCTTGGTCAGACGCTCAGCCCAATATCTTTCAGGACTCGCTTCATAAGCCTTGGGAGACGCGTTCTTGATGCGCCCCTTCGCGGCAAAGTAATCATAATCAGAATAAAAATGAAATTTTAAGGCTCGGTATAACTTAAATGTCTCATAGGGAAGCATGAGACTCCTTTAGATAGGGAGTTGGTCCTGACGGGGAAGAAAGTGTAGTTCTTCGGCTTCTGTTTGAATCTTGGAAACCAAATTCAGGTCTTTGGCGATGATGGCCCCGACTGTTTCAATCTCAAGATCATTCATGGTGCAGAAGTGGAGAATGGCGTCGATATAATCAGTGCCAGAGTCTTGAACGATTTCCTCAATCGAATCGTGAAGTGAAAGAAGGTCTAACATTATTTTACAGCAATCACCTTCAGTGTCTGCCCTACTTCAAATTCCAAATAATTGGTGATTGTATAGGAAGTAACGTATGTGCCGTCCTTATTATAGACTTCAACGACGAGGCTTTTCATCCCTTCGGGGATTTCGAATTTTTCCGATGTTATAATTTGAGTCATTATAGTTTTTCTATGGTTCCTTGCTTAAAGCCTTCCATCTGTCTCATAGCCAGAATAACGGCGTCTTGTTGATCAGATGTCAGTTTGTAGAGGGGGGTGTCTTTATCAACCCCAGCCTTACGCGAAACGAAGTTGGCGTATTCCTTGGGGTTGTTGCCGTCGTCAGAAGGCGCATAACGGCGGACGGCATCCAATAGAGAAAGGTTATAATACACTGAATCGGGTGAAAATAGAAGCTCTTTTTGGGCATTATGTCCATCTTCGTAAGTCGGGAAGACTGCAAAGTGCTTATAGTCCTTGCCGACAGACTTGTTAGCCGCCGCGAAGGTGCCATAGACAATATTACCAGGATTATTGTTACGCCACGAGATTGTGCCGCCGTGGAGTTTGAAGGAGCCATGCTCACTTGAAACTTTGAGCCACCCAGGGCCAGAATCCAGTATTTTTGAAATGCGCACTGGATCGCCCTCTTTCCACATAGTCGGGATTGGAGCAATAGGCTTGGGTGGCTCTACGGGCTTAGCAACTGGTGCTGGCGTATCGATTGGAGATTTAGTAGTCGAAACCTCAATCTTTGTGTTGGCGACTTCGAGTTCGATATCGAGACCGCGTGTTGAGGGGATTATGTCTTTGTCGTCTTCGTTAGTAGGCATTAATGTCCTTGTCTGGCTTTCAGTTCGGCTTCACTGGCGTAGGTAGTGTCATTACCGACTACCCAATGATCGTAGTCACGGAGCGCCGTCAGGAAGTCTGTGCGGTCGTCTGCATTCATTGTAGAGAGTATCGTATTGGCCTTTACCTTGGTGTGCGCCAGGACGTATGCGAGGTAGCGTGTCGGGTTATAACCGTCCTTCGATGGTGCATATTTCTTGATCGCTTCCTCGACGGTCTTGTCCTTGTATCCGAAGTCAGATTGAAAAAGGTATGCTTCCAAAGCTGCCATTCCGTCATCATAGCTTGCGAATATGGCCAAGTTTCCGTCCTGACCAATCGCCTTGTGTGTCTTCGCAAAGTTGTCGTAGAGGAGTTTCCCTGGGTTATTGTAGCGCCAGCCAACGGAACCCCCTGTGCGAAGCTCATACGATCCATCGGGGTTTTTGAGAAGGAAATAAAATTTCTTAATTGACTCGATGGTAGGAAAGGTCGGGACCTGAGCTTCGAGCTTGTCAGCTTTTGCTTCGGCCACCTCCCTCGCTTGAGTCGCTTGTTTGACTTGCGTGGCGAGAACTTGTGTCTGGGAAATTTGGTTTTGTATCTGGGGGACTAATTTTTTTGTGGTGCTCACTGTTGCCGCCTGATACGCCAGAAATGCTGCGAAAGCGGTTGCAGCGAAAGTATGCATGATACTGGTCATGCGAGACTGAACTTGGACAGTCTTTGTAGGAGTAGAAACCACTGCGGCTTCGATGGCGCGGGCTTCCTCTTTGGTCGGCACAGTTACAGTGATATTGTTGGGGATAGGGGGAGGCGTAGTGTTTGCAATCGCAGAGAGTTCGCCAGCCCCAGGGGGAGGAAGTACAACATCTTCGATAGGGGTGTGCGTGACAGTTGCATCCGTCACCTCGCGATTGCCTGGAATGGCGACGACTTGGCCTTCTGGTTTGGTAGTATCAATTATTTTCTTTTCAGCCATGTTTAAGTTCCAGTTTGAAATTGAATATGAACGCAGCTTCTGTTTCGAGGTGGCGTTCCAACCCAGAGCATTAGGCAGCGAGTGCCATATCCTCAAGAGCAAAATTATCGTTTGCTTCTGTTTTTTGTCTTCGCGTTAAGCCAGCTTAGATCGGCTACTGTCTTCTTCTCTTTTAACGTCATTCGATCCTATTCTGGCCCATCAGAAACGCATGAATTGCTTATAGTGTTAATCCTGTCAGTTATAAGCTTACTTCGCGATTAACCGAAGTTCATGCGCTTTTGGTGGACCAGACGAGATTTGCACTCGTGTCATGTCCGTATTATTTCAAAAGCGTCATACAGTAATTTTGTTTGGGTATTCGCCGTAGCTGATCCTTACGCGTCGTGTGTAAAAGATACCCTCAGTCTCTGCGCTATCTACCCGAACAGTTCTTCGCCAAGAACGTCACGCAGAGTATTAGGTGGGGCACCAAGCAAGTTTAAGTAGTCTATCAAACCCTTACTTGGCCACGTACACTACACGGTGTTGCCCCCGTCCCTGATCTGCTGTAGTGTCTCAATCAGGGCGTTGATAAGAGGCATACAAGTGTATATATCCACTCTCACATACACGTAGCCTAGGACGCCATGGATTTTGAGTGGCCCTTTATCTTGGTAATTCTACCTCGAAGACCTTGTATGCTTTTATTGAGAGGTGAGTCGGAATCGAACCGACCTAAACAGGGTTGCAGCCTGTTGCGTAAACCAATCCGCCATCACCTCAATTTCGTTGTTTAGCCGCCCAATTGCTTCTGAACAAGATCGCCAACCGTAGAAGCCCCAGTCGCAATTGCCGTGGCAGTCGTATTCGATACCAGATTTGCAGCGGCGGCATTCGCAGCCTGTGTCTGCACAATGGCGACAGCAGCCTTGATAGCGCCAGCTTCGGCATTATGAATGGCCTTGATGCCTTCTGTTGCACCAACCGCCAGGAACGTCGTTTCGGCCACCTTGACGCGATCTGACTCGGGAGCCGCTGCCGCTGCGACAACAGACTGTATGGCGGCAGTTTTGATAACTTCCAAACCCGCTTGCAAGTCTTCCTTACCAAGCTCTAAAGCGACTGCCTTGACTTGCGCCATCAGCGGGCCGAAAAATTCTATTAGCGCTTGATCTTCTGCTGTAAACAGAGCGATGACTTGGTTCTCGACATTCTGAACCCAAGTTCCAAATGACATGTATTATACTCCAAAAATTTTTGTTTGTCCACCTATTTAGTGTTTGGTGGTTGTTGCTTCGGAAAGGAAAACGCCGCGACGACTTAATTCGTCAATAGCTAACTCATGGATATATTGAGAGAAGGCCAAGAAGTATTCGAAGTCTTCCTCAGTGAAATCGTCCCATCGTTCCTGTCTCACATTTTCCAACAATTTAAGGAAATCTGGAGGCAATAGAACCATCAATTCAGGGAGTGCATCGAGACCATTGGTATAGGCGGTAAATGCAGCCTGTTCTTCTTCGGTGAAAATCATTTAAGTCCCTCATCTTGAAAAGTCGTCTCTTTGGGTGTTCGGATGACAGTGATCGGACGCATTTCATGTTCTCGAAAAGAGAATTTTAGCGTGATCAAGTAGCCAGTCGGGTCTTCGAACATGTCATCAAATGCATAGGTATAGTCTGGCCAGCGCTGGTGCATTTCAGCAGAGTCAAGAGCAGTATCAATCTTGATGCCAGCTTCTGCGAGATGCTTGGCGACGCAACTATCTCGAATAATCTGAGAAACGTCTGATCGAAATTTGATGATGTCGGATGGCCGTTCAAAGGCCATCGCGTGTGTTGAAAATACGAAAGCGAATATCAGAGATACCAACCGAAGTGCCATACGAACCTTCCTGTTTCTTTGACTGAGATTTTGGAAAGTGAGAGTGGTCGTTTGCGTGTCGAGTTCATTGGACAACGGCGATCATAGTAACTGAACAATAAGCCGAGCCAAACAAGCGACCAACCATCTTCATAGAAGAATAGTATCGGTATTAGATTTCGAAAGAACGACATTTATAGCCTGTCCAGTTGTCATGACGACCGTCGTATCCCCCAGGCGGATAGCCCCGACAATTGCTTATCAGTCGGATGTTTTCTACCATGAAATCGACGTTGTAATGGGTATGCCCAAAGACCCAATGAGTGATATGTGGATGCATCATGATGAAATCATCAAGATTTGACGCATAACCAAAGTTCAGAGTATCACCCTTGAACCTTGGATCGATGCCCGCGAATGTCGGCAGATGGTGTGTCATTACTACATAATTCTTGGACGTGTCCAATAACTGTTCTTTCAACCACGCCAAACTTTCATCGAAAATATCGGCAGCATCCGTCGTCGTGAACGGCATCCCCTTGTAGTAGCAGACACGGAAATCATTCATACCGTTCTGCACATATTCGAGCACCAGAGGATTGCGATTGTCCATATTCGTCCACAAGGTCGTCGCCAGTAGATCAGTCTTCCCATCGAGGGGGAGACGGGCACGGTCCACCATTCGAACATTGGTGAAACCTTTGCGATCAATGAAGTCATTGACCCAGCCACAGTTACTGGCAACATCTCCCCCCATGTAAGCTTCGTGATTACCAGGGATCATGTAGACTTCTTTGAAGTCCTTGACGCCTTCAAGAAATTGTTCGAAGCGTCTCTGCATTTGTCGCCCGAGCCCATCCGTCCTTTTTTCCTGGAGAGTAACAGCAAGGGTCGTGTCTCCTGCTACCAGAAGGATTTCGTCAGGGTGTGGATCAAGTTCATCGGGTGCAGTAGGAAACGATGAAAACTCAAGGTGTAAATCGCTTATATACTTAATTTTGATATTCAAATTTCACTCTTAGTAAATTTATTGGCTTCAATGATGTCGGCAAGTTCGTCGAATGATTTGCCATCGTCATTCATGCACCAGAGATTGTATAGAATATCTTGTGTGTCCGACCACGGAGCGACGATATCTACTTCGTCATCCAAAAGACCAACGGCCTGCATCACGCGCAACGGCGGGACCTTTGTATCTTCCATATTGTCTTCATCAACAAGATCGCTGACTGGAATATCACATACTTCTTTGCGGAGATTGAATGTATCCCCGAACATTTTGCAAGCGGTCCCCCAGACACAGTAGCAGTCCTTTTCTCGATTATAGAGACGGCCTTTGCCCTGTTTGAGTTCACCCGAACGCAGGAGTTCAATCCAGGCGCGGCGATTATCGGCCATTTCTTCCTTGGTCCAGGTTTCTTTCAATTCACGAATTTCCATGATTAATCCCTCACGTATTTGTAGACTGGGGTAAAAGTGTCCGCTTGTCGAAGGCGTTTGATTTGGGCAATGGCATCTTCTTCGGTGTCTAATTGAGTGGGAAGATCATACCAATACGTTGTTCCGCCGACGTATTTCTCTTGGCTTCTTAGTTGAACGGTCCACTTGCCGTTCGAGTCCTGGTAGTAGCGATAGTCGTCTGTCATTGCCAATGATATCCTGAATAAAGAAAAGCAGTCATAATGACCATGATGAACCCCCACGGAATAATTGATAGAATACCAATCCCGAGAGCCACACCGATTGCGAAACTTCCTGTGCAAAGCAAGAAAGTTCCAAGTGCAAGAAGCAAAGTGACAAAGATCACTCCTATACCAATATTTTCTTGATCGTGTTTGGTGAGAATTGGTTTACCCATGGTTCTTCATCCTGGTTTGTAGTTCATCCATATGAATTGGAGTGTAATTGATCTTCTCAACACAAACGTTGAAATATCTTACATCAGGTTGTTGAGAATTTGGACGCATAACTACGCGGTCGTGAATATGACCATGCACATTGAATACTGTGTCGCGCCCAAACAAAGCGTCTTCGTGTAAAACGTAGTGACAGCAAATGAATGGAATTGGCATGTCCTTGAATTGCCGCCAACTCATGAACTTCTCGAAGTATGGTCTATAAAGATCGGGATTAGTATGATCATGATTGCCATAGATCAGGCGCAGGCGGCCCTGTAGTCTCGAAAAAAGTTTCGGCCAGTCTTGCTTTGGTCCGAAGGCTACATCTCCAAGATGATAAACTTTATCCCCAGGCTTGACTGTCTTGTTCCAGTTATCGATGATGATTTCATTCATGTGCTCTACGGAGTCGAACCCTTGGCGGATTTTTTCACCGTAGGCGTCAGAGAAAGTCAGAATGTTTGCATGGTTCAGATGGGTGTCCGAAATAAACCAGATGTTTTTTGTCATTACTATTGGATGTGCTGAATGAATGTTAGGAGAGCGAAAAAAAAGCTGCCATCCAACCTAAAAGGGCGGGTGTGTTTTCTTCGATAAAACTGAAAGCTATATTGATAGCTATAATGATCAAAGTAAAAGCTGCGATATAGTCCATTTGAAAAATCCCCCAATTTTCAAATTATAGTCTATTTTTTTGAAAATGTAAAGAGTGGTGCTCCCTGTAGGAATCAAACCTACCTTCTCGGTATGTAAAACCGATGCTTTCTCAGATAGCTAAGGGAGCTAATAGACATGGCCGCGAGACACTACCCGCGAGCCGTCCTGAGGTTGACAACCATGTCTAAAGGAAGAAAGTGTCTGATAGAGAGCGAGCATCAATAGCCCCTCTCAGGTAGTCATCACAATCTTCAAAGGAGCACGAAAGGGATTCCCCACCTCGGCGTTATGCCGTATCAGACCCTATTTATTATGCTGATCCCAGAAGCGTTCGCAAGAGTGCATCGCTGCGGCGAGATTGGCACGTCCGACAGGGTTGGCGGAATGGATGTGCCAAGCGATACGGTCGCCAGCGCCGACGAAGGCGCACGCCTCGATGTGCTTGGCAACGGGCATGGCGGTGTCGTCACCACCCAGGTCATGATCGAAGGAAATTACACGGATGTTATACTCAGGTGAAGACAATATCGCTATCGCATCACCTGAGCATTTCGCCCAGAGCCAGCCATCGGGGGCGGGCCTCAAGTCATCAATCCAGAGCGAGTCGTAGAGTTTCATGCGGCCTTGGCGGCGGCTTTGTCGAGAGGATTATGCAGCCAATCGAGAGGAACGTCCATTTCTTGCTTCACAACGACGGCGGTAAACTCGCCTGTCACGTCATCAAATTGGGTGATATACATTAACATGTCTGGTCGGGCAGTGTAAGTTTTGGTGCCCTTCAAATTGCTAAGATCGCGCGCCGTGACGACGACAACTTTTACTAATCTGTTGCATTTCTCCACCGCATATTTCAGGTGCGCAATGCGCTTCTTGTTTTGCGGTAAGGCGTGCCAGTCCGCGCTCTCGGGAATGATGGGGACATTCGTATAGTAGATGCCAAGATCGTTGTTCAGGTGAAACTGGTGTGCCCAGCACGACAGAACAACGAGCCCGTCATCACTGATGTTCGACCATCCCCGTGCCATCTTGCGATAGTCGGGAAAAGTCGAACCCAACACCTTATGCGCCGCCACCAACGAGGATTGGTTCTGTCTCATGATCTGTATCCTTTGTTTTGCTTTGGTTCTCCCCAAAGGATACAGTAAGATCGGCAACGGTGCCACAACTAAAGCAAACGCACAGTGGTTTACCGCGCTCGAATGCCAGTTGAGGGTAATCGCAGTTGCAGCCGAGCCCGCGAAGGGTTCTCACAGCGTTTTGTTCTTCGATTGTGAGCGCCTTGCCCCAGGCAAGGGGTATCGGTTTGTCGGATTTCATGGGATGGCCCTTTGTCATCAAGAACTGATAACGTGAGCTTTAGCAGAGTTTCGAGCGTAAAGGTAGTGTTCATAAACCCCTCGAAGATTTTTGGAGCGCTTGACAGGATTCGAACCCGTATCTTCCTTCCAATTACCTTTGTCCTGATTCGTATTCAGGAGGGTTACAAGCGCTAACTTCTGGCACAGGCTTTCATATTTCGAAATGCTCTCGCATATTTCATGGCCGCCTTCATTGCTTGCTGGCGACGAAAGTCCGCAATGTTCGAATCACGTTCTGCAACACGTCGTAACACATTGTTACGCCACCAGTCAAATCGGGCGGCGGGTGCAACAACAGACAGACGGGTTTCGTCGTCGTAAAACGGTGTATCCAACATTAAAATAAAAATCCCCGTTTAATTCCACGAATTATAGCCTAACTTTTGCCGAATTACAAGGGGAAAGTGAATGAGAGGTCAGAGGGAAAACCTACTGACCTCCCGCAGTTCCTTTTAATTCAACGAACGTCTATCGAAGCTTGTCGAAATCGCATGACCCGCTTCGGCATTGTTCAAAACATTGACTTGGTAGCCTGCCTTTAGTTCTCTCGCAATGAGTTCTAAGGCTCGCGAGAGGGGGCGGACGTATCTTGCAAGGTGCTCTGTCCCCTCATTTCCTCCCCATACATCAACCGCAATAAAATCTTCTTCGATAATTGCAGAAGCCATAGGCATCCCCCCGAATGGTGCCAATTGAAGGATTCGAACCCTCGGCCACTCGATTACTGGTCGAGTGCTCTACCATCTGAGCTAAATTGGCTTGAAGTGTCTAGGTGTTGTAATAGTGCCGTCAGTGCATCGAACTGACCCTTCAAGTAGAAGGGGTCCTTATCATCAAACGGAACATCCGTCTTCCCATAGTAGCTAATTAGTGTTTGGCTACAATGGTCTAAGGATGCCTTAATATATCCATAAACGGCGAGATGGTCAAGTGACATAAATGCACCCCCGTCACATAACAGAATATTTCCTCAGGTATTTATGGAACAAAAATGAGAGGGGGCATTTCCGCCACACCTCTCACTTTCGGTAGGTTAACACTAAATCGCTTTAGGCGTTCGACTGTTCGGCAGAATGAGTCACTTGCGGGACTCCATTAACATTTGTCGAAGGTTTCCGATTTACCTTGTGCGTCTTAGCTTTCTTGGCCGAAGTGCCATCTGCGGCTTCCTCGCGGCGACGTTCCCGCCAGCGCTTCGTCATAGCTTTCGAAATTCTCTCACGAGCTTCCTCTGACATGACTCGCTTCGGTGCCGTGGCTTTGACAGCGGTTGATGTAGAAACCGCCCGCTTGGTGTAACTACGTTTGATAGGAACACCGTCGAGTGCATCGAGACCCTGGCGCATAAACTTGTTGCGCAGGATTGAGAGTGCCTGTTGACCATTCGGGCGGCCTTCCAGAACTTTGGTGATCGTCTGAAGGGCAGCAGCCGCGAGGGCTTGCGGCGCGGCGTTCGGCTTCGACGCAACGTTAATCAGTCTGGTTAGTGCAACTGATGTTTTCATTCCAATTTGCTCCTTTGAAGTTTGATTTTGAAAAAAGGCATCAAAAATCCCTTCTCTCGCCCTGATATATGGTCCGAAAGTTGAAAAAAATCAATGTTTTTTTTTCAAAACTATTTCATGGACTTAGATAGAGTCACCTACTACCAGCCGCATACGCGACGACGGTTTCATGCTCTAACGGAATACTAATTTTGCCTTCCAGAACTTGCCTGTAGAAGATTGAAATCTCATGCGCGGAAGTCTGGCGCGCCAAGTAATGTTCGGTGGCTGTGAACTGCGGGATTAGATGGTCAGGTATTTTACGGCGCGTAAGAGCACGACATTGCTCAACATTCGGTATCGGCACGGTCGTCGCGCGGGCGTGGAGAATGAGGGCGGTGATGAGTGGAAAATCTCTTAGGTAGCGCATTGTGGCAAACCCCGATGGCGTTCGAAAAATTGGCCAGAAAGGTATAGGATAATTACGCCACTGATAAACCCCAAAAATGTAGTTAACAAGAAATTCAGTGTAGGGACGATGCACCTCGGTTACAGATATGTTTTGACAAGAAAAAAGGCGGGAAGTTATCCCGCCTTCTGATCATTGTTTAGGCAAATGCCACTGCCCAGAATGAGTGTAAGTTGTGTCGCAAATTCCGCTGGACTACTTTGGCTTTTTTTGCCGTCCGATCTTTCAGAATGATGATCTTATCCTGAACCGTTTGCGAGGCACGGCGAGCCGCAACGGCTTCCTTGAGTGGTGGTGGAACGTCTTTGGCCGCCATAGGCATTGGCGGGGAAGGATTGGAGAAGTCGGTGCCAGCGGGCATCGTGCCGCTTACCATACCCTGGAAAATTTGTGGCAGACTGTCGTCGTCAGTGATCGGCTGGTTGGCCATGGCCTGATTATACCGATCAATGCGCGCCACCTCATGCATCAGGAGCGCGCACGCCTGAATTAGGTCGTCGCGATAGGAACTCGGTTTGAAAACGTGGTCGGCAAATGGGAACAGCCGATGATTGATTGTCGTGTTAGGGCCGAGTGGAATTTGGATTTCTTTCGCACCAAGAGCATACGCGGCGGCGGCACGGGCCAATTCGCCATCCGTATTTTTATCAGCCTGTTCGCTGTGCAGCCCCTGACCTTTGAGGATCAGTGATTGCACCATTACATCAACGCCAATTTTTTCGATGATATTATCGATCATTTCCCTACTCTCCCGTATGTTTAAGCGACGTATGAAATGAATGCGAATTGTGTTGGGATAATGGAGCTACCTGAGGGATTCGAACCCCCGATGTTTGTATACTTGATTACAAATCAAGTGCCGTCGTCCGCTTGGCTAAGGTAGCAATTCTGAATGAATATTTAGATGTTAGGAGTCGGGACCATCGCAGCGCCTTACGGCAGCGACCTGAAGCGCGCGAACCAGGAAGGTGAGAAGGCGAGCGCCCACCTGTGATCCCTTTATGCCCCGACTCCTATTGCATGGCCATTGTTGCTGCATAGACAAAAAAAGCGCCTATCCAAATACCAACGGCTATTGCGAAAACCAAACAAGCACGATAGCCTTCCCTTGAAAAATGAGGGGGACGACGCACAACCGTAAATCCCCCTCCAGTTTCCCAAGTAATTTTGGGTGCATAGCGTGTCGGAGGCCAAAATTACTCAGTCTAGGAAAACCAAAAGACAAGCGCGACGAAGCGGCGAATGATTCCACCAGGATTGTCGCGCTTGTCTTCCCCCCGTGGTAACTGTCGAAAACTGAAATGAGGTTAAACGATGCCAAACGATATGGCGAGCGAAAAGGTTCCGCAAGAAGTAAAATTTGATTTCAATGATGCCGACCCTGGACTGGTGCAGGAATGTCGCAAAATGATCAATTATGGGAACAAGCGGGCGCATGAAGTCTATGGCTACGACACCCAAAAATGGCGGCAGTTGGAAAGAGAATGTGTAACCAACGCCGATTACTTACGGCTGATTACTAACATTGTGCGTAAAGCTCCAAACGCGACGTTCTACAGATTCAAATCGTGGCGATTGTTGGAATTCACGCCTCAAGCTTGCGTGATTAAATTTGGTGAACGACTTTTCGATCCATTGACCATTAGCTATGCCGAAGTCCACATGCCGTTGTCGGTGATTCGTAAAATTCGTGGTTGACATATTGTCGCAAGGAACATATGATTTGGGTTGCACGCGTGATTATTTCGGACATGGTTGTGCGTGCTCTCTTGTTACTCCGACTGAAAATGGCTGTATCCTTGTGAGATGGGGTGCAGCCATTTTTCTTTGGTTGACAAGATGTTGGCGATAAGTTATATTTCAAATGCGTAATTACTTTACGCATGTGTCTGTGAACTTAAAACAGGATAGGTCTTCACGCAGCCTATCCTGTCTTTTTTCTCTTGACAGCATTCAGATCGCTGTGCGATGGTCTCCTTCGGTTGGGGGGATCGCGTTCTTATGCAGCGTCCGTTTTCCCCTCAATCATGAAGCGCACTATCCACGTCCCCCCGTGGAGTATGAGCGCTCTGCGCCCCACGGAAGGACCCCCCGTCTTCCGTGGGGCATTTTCTTTTAGGGAGGTTCCGAATGTTCGCATTGTTCCTAATCTGGGTGGCCATCGCGGGCGGGCTGACCGTCGCGTTACAACATACCGAATTTGGGGAAGATAAATCATTAAAGCAGATTCTGACGGCTGCGATTGCGTGGCCCTTATGGTTGCTTTTGTTTATTATCATTGCAACCCTGATAGGAATTGTGAATCTGATCACGCCTGTTTTGGCGCGTTGCGGAGTGTTTGACCGTTGACCTGATTTATGAGTTGAGTTAATAGACGGATTCGCACGCCGTCCGTTGGTTCACAGGATGATGCGTGTTAGTTGCTGTGTATCGTTGATTAGTCGAGGATAGGGGTGGTCCACAGTTCCACCCCTATCCTTTTTTATTATCGAACAAATAAAAAAGGATAGACCGACTTGTGATCGGTCTATCCTTCAAACTACCTAAAAGATCGCATAACCTTTAGGCAGTGACTCCTTCAATATCATATCGGGACACCGACAAAGTTTCCAACATCACGTTGTATGGCGAGAAGTCTTCCAACTTATCTGACAAGATTGACTTGAAGATCGCGGGAGAGAAACCCGACACCATAGCCGCGCCAAGTTGGTCAGCCTTGACAGGGGAATTGTCGGCGCGACCATTGACATGCCAGAAGACAACCTTCGGCAAATCGTAGTGGTGCGCCGCAAACTTCGACTTGGCATTGGCATAGGCGAAGTCGGATAGGCCCGCGCGTTGCGAGTCAAACTCCATATCCGACACAACCAGAATCATCTTCGGCATGTCTGACTGCGGAACATTGTGACGGAGCGCGTGAGACAGCACAAGATCAAATGCAGCCTCGATGTTCGTTGAACCATAGGCATCACTGAAATCGAGTTGATTGATCATGTTGGACAACGTAAGCGGTCCAGTCATTTGGTTCATGCGAGGGCGGCTTGAGAAGCCCATCCACATACCAGCGAAGTCGCCCGTTTGCTTACCTGCCGTGTAGCAACCAATCGAGATTGCGATATCCATAGGCGTCACAGTTGACTTGTTGTTGCCATGCGCTTGGCCGTAATAACCCCATGAACTCATCGAGCTTGATAGGTCAATGAATGGCAGGATTTTGTTGTCACCAAGCAAGTTCGGCAAGGCTTCCCATTGTGCGTCGGCAACCGTTGGATCGCCATTGCGTAACGACTTTAACACATCGTAAGGGAACACAGCACCAGCATTGATCTTGCGCTCGGTCTTACCCGTTTCAGGATTGATCTTCACCAAGCCGTCACGATAAGCCTTGTAGCCTTCGGGATCGTGCTTGAAGAACGCCTTTTGATAGCGGGCCGCAGCAACCGAAGGAACGTGATCGTAGGTGATGCCCTTCCACTCACGGGCGCACATTGACGTTTCGACAACCTTTGTCAAAGTGACCAGGGTCTTGCGATAACGCTTAGGCGACCAGCCAAGGAAGTTGCGGAGTGCAACGGCATCCTTACCCTTGCGAGGTGCCCATTTTGCACACAAACCGTTCTTGGCTTCCAACGCTTCCTTGACAACTTGAAACCACCGAATACGAGCGATTTCAGTTTCAAGAACATAACCGTCATCCCAACGGCCATACTCAGGCCAGTGCGGAAGGATCGCGAACAGTTCGTCGGTGTGGTTCTTTTCCATGTGGAGAAGAATCTTGCGGGCGACTTCACGTTCGCCAGCGCCGCCACGGATGTCGCGCGCCCAAAGAAGTGTGCGCAGGGCGAGATTCTTGTTTTCGGATGCAGCTAAGTCGAATTCCTTCGACAGATCAGCACCGCGCTGTCCTGTAGCTTTAAACAAATTCAAGACATGACTACCTGAATTGGCAAATGTCGCTGCGCCATTGAAAGTAGAACCAACTTGTGTTTGGTTAGCTACTGAATTGACAAACTTGTTCATATTATCACTCCTTTTTTGTTACAGAATTATTGCAGGCCAGTCGTGCCTGCATGTCAGTGACGATTTGAAAGCTGAAATAATTCTCTTACTGACTAATAAATTGCCCCCAACGGGCTATTCCCCATAAAGGCGGGGAATGTCGGATTCGAACCAACTGTTTTTTTGTGTGCTGAAATTAGTCTAAATTGGTAATTCTGACGGAATACGTTGTTTTGCGATATCAGCGTATTCAGTATTCAATTCGATAAGAACTGAATTTCGATTTAAGTTTTGAGCTACGAGCCCTGTAGTTCCTGCCCCTCCGAAGGGATCAAGAACTATACCGCCCTGAGGACACCCCGCTAAGATGCAAGGTTCGATTAGAGTGGGTGGAAAGGTAGCAAAGTGTGCGCCCTTGAAAGGCTTTGTAGTAACGCTCCAGACGGAACGTTTATTGCGCGTTTCCGATACGCCGCAATTAGCAGTCACATTTCCATTTCCGTCACGTTTTCCTTGAGCTTCGGTGCTTATGCCATTTGCTCTTTTTCGTGATTGGATTGGAGATACGGCAGGTTCTTTGACAGCTTCGAAATCGTAATAATACTTGGGAGATTTCGATAGTAGGAAAATATATTCGTGTGCTTTCGTGCATCGATCACACACTGACTCAGGCATCGGATTTGGCTTGTGCCAGATAATGTCTTGGCGAAGATACCAACCATCAGCTTGCAACGCAAAGGCTACTCGCCAAGGAATGCCGATAAGGTCTTTAGGTTTTAAGCCTTCAAATACTGGCGTTGCGCGATGTTGAACAGATACACTTCCTGCATTTGTTTTTTGCTTTTGATGAATACTGTTAGGAGGGTTGCCGCCTTTACCGCTACCTGCATAACTATCTCCGAGATTAAGCCATAAGGTACCATCATCCCTCAGGACACGCTTCACTTCTCGAAAAACACTAACAAGCTGTGCTGTATATTCTTGAGGTGTTTGTTCCAATCCAATTTGTTTTGAATTTCCGTAGTCACGTAGTCCAAAATAAGGAGGAGACGTTACGCACATATTGAAGTGATTATCAGGAAATTCTTTCAATACTTCGCGACAATCACCTATCAATATTTCTAACACTCATTATTCCCCCCATAGTAATATCAGATTTGCTTTTTTTGATACTGGAATTGAACCAGTGACTTCTGTTTTGATGACAGATGCTCTACCAATGAGCTAATCAATTTGTTTGCTGAAACAAATCTTAATCGGAAAAATTTAGCAGGCTTACTTTGATCCAGGCTCGCGCCTGTTTCGGGATCGAACCGAATAACCAACTGAGTTGCCTCAGTAAGTATCTACCAGATTGTTTTGCTGCAATAAGCCTATAATTAGTGGCGGAATAGCCGTGCGACGAAGTTTGAGGTTGTTGATTTAGGAAGGGTCAAATCCGAAACTCCCTCCCTTGTAAGGCGATACACGTAGGTTTCCTTACATCTGGACGAACGAGCCTTGTGGGCTCAGGTTTTGCTGCGGTATCTATTCCTGTATTCGTGTATGTCAGAATGATTGTCTACTTCGGGATTAATGTGGCGAAATCGAAGCCCACGCTCTTTTACACAAGATTGTTTTGCTTGGTTGCAGAAATCATTCTATTATTCAAGAACTGTATTTAGTCGTCTACCCAGGTGGCCACAATGGCGTTGCGATGGACGAAGTATTTTGGACCATCTGGCCCGACGTAGGTGAATAACTTGGCGATCAGAACATTACTCCCGACTTTGATTGAAGCAAATGCATTGAGTCCATATTTTGTTAGATCATCCGAATTTATATCAACAACCTTTCCCGAATATAGAAAGTTGTCGATCTTCTTCGAAGGTTTGGCCGATGGAAATACATCGGTGACTTCGACATAATCAGGCATCACTTTAGTCATCACTATTCGACCTCTGAGGGAGTTGGATCGTAATTACTCGGTATTAGTTCACTCATGACGATATTGAAAAGTATCTTATCGACCAATTCCTGATCCCAATACATTTCATCGATATTAGAAAGCTGGAGCACTCGTCTGGCTTCGAACATGGAAAGAGCGGGTAGACCGTTCTTTCGACGCTCGCTATTGACGCGTAGCAATTCACTTTCCGAAACCATTAGGCGGCAGCCTTGGTTTTCACGATCTTACGAACGGTCGCCCTGAATTCCGTGGGATAGACAGCGATGCAATGCGTCCCCGATCCCTTGGTCTTTCGACGCAATTCCTTGTCGGGAAGGACGCCAAATTTATCAAGGTATGTCTTGCTCGCACTATTGCCAACTGCCAGTGTTAGTTCACGCGTCGGTTCGATCTTCATCGAACGAATTACATCTATCACAGTAAACATTGTATATATTTCCCCCATGTGTGGTTTTTTACAGGATCAATTTTTAAGTGTTCTACCACTAAACTACAGACGCACTGCGTCTGCCAGGAATCGAACCTGGGTCACTGCTTTATAGAGCAGGTTATATGCTGGAATGATCCTTAGATCAAAATTTTTGTCTGAATAGCTTTTTATCTATCGATTAAAGGTCGATTGCTGGAATACCAGCGTTGATTTGCTGCAACTATTCAAAAATTAGTGGAGTCAGGGGAAAGAGTTTCACTTTCATTTCAGGGTTTAGCCCCCGCGTTCTCATTAAACTACCCCGACATAAACAGAAGTTATCAGGTTGGCTTTTGCTTTTTTTCTCCAAAAGAAAAGGCAATTTTTTGCTGAAACCAACCTTTCAATTTTTGTATTCTACTTTATTAGAACTTCAAAGTCAACTACTTTTTTCAGTTTTTCGAATAATTTTTAATCGACCAATTGTCAGGCATTTCGTAATTGACGATAGCCTTGGCATTATTCTGCCAATCGTCAATGGCTTTGTTTATTTCGGCTACCGACGAACGAACGAGAAACGCCCGACCATTTTCCAAAAATATTTCACTGATGTCCTTATTGACCGCTATATACGCGGCCACCTGATAGGCAAAAACTACAAGCGTTTCGCCGTTAGTTGTGGTGAATACAAATCGATTATCCATCAAAACAAAATCCCCAAAGTTAAAAGCAAGCAGAAATAGTGGATAGTTTGGTCGGCACCGATCACCACAAAGAAGTTGTGACGGTCGCCCTTAGCCCAGAGACGGGCCGTAATCTGACTTGAAAAGTGATCAACGGCGAAGTGTAGGGCCGCGTTAGCAGCGAGATAGCAGAGAAGGTTTGAGAAGGGGAAGAACGGCACCAGAGCCACAAAGAAAACGGCTGTATAAGCCGCGACATGCGCTGCCAGAGCCGTATTGTTTTTGCTTTTGTTGGTTGCCATCCAATCAGTTTGACAAACGAAATCACCGATCCAGTGCAGAACGATCAGAGTCAGGATTAATGTCATTCAATCTCTCAAGTAATATAGCTTCTGAAAAGTGGTGCCCCTGACAGGGATCGAACCTGCAAAATCTCTCCGTTCTAAGCGGAGCGCCTTTACCTAAATTTGACCACAGGGGCTTATTTCGTGTGGAAGCGGCTTGTAGTAGTTGCATGATCGCAGGTCGCGCTTCCGAAACTCGCCTGCCTCGGTGACGATAACGTTCTGTTCCGTCTTCCGTATAAATTTCGTGATGATGACCGTGCCATCGTTCAGGATGACGCGGATTTTAGAGCCTTTATGAAATGAGGAATGAATAGTCATTTTAATCCTACCAATTTCAAAAGTTTTCGACGCCGTTCTTGAAATCCAGGTGGATGCCCTAAGTGCCATTTCTTGCAATACGGGCACTCATAGGCCCAACATTCCATTATACTCGGATACTTCTTCGCTTGCCGATGTTGGCAACGAAGCGCATCCTTGCGACTATGATAGCGTTGTTTATCACCACAACTTGTCTCACGTGTCATTATATAGTCTCAAATTGGAACGGTGAGGGGGTAACGATCCCCCGCCCAAAGTGTGGCACACTTTGATACTTCCATTATACTATCACCGCATCGTTGCTTATTTATAGACCTTCCAGAAATCCGACCAGTTATCGAGTGGCATTAGATCATGCCAACCATAATGAGGGGTATTATCGAACAACCATTGCCAGTAAGCCTGTGTGTAAACGGCGGGATGCATATACCATAGGAACACTGCCATGGTGCTGAATGCCATCACAGGAATCAACAAGTGTGTATCGAACCATTCAACATCGGCGGCATCGGTCTCGACCGTTACTTCAACGACATTCTCGGGTTTGGTATCTTCTATTGGCTTGGGTTTTCGCTTGGCCATATTATTTTTTTCCTTCAATAGTTACAGTTTCGACAACACCGTCGGTCTTACTCGAATGACGATCAATGAAATCTTTGGCCTGTTGAATACTGGAATGAGTATTGGTTGGTCCACGCGTGGACCAACATTGAATCCAAAAAGGCCACCACCAACGCCAACGCTGAACTTCATACCCACACCAATCGTCGCGCACGATGCGATAATATTTTTTCATAACAAATCCTTTGGTGCCCCTGGTCGAAGTCGAATCGACATGCACTTATTTTTGAAACAAGCGGCTTTACCGAGTTTTGCCTACAGGGGCAATTTTTGTAATTTTTCAGCCTATCATGATGCAAACAAAAACAAAGCGCCGAAAATAATCAAGGAAGATACGGCCCATGCCATCATGAATTGAGTTATGAAGAAGAATAGATTTGGGTGTTCTGCGCCGAAGACAATCCAGCGCTCGTAAAGACGCATCTTCCCCCCATAAAATTGGTGCCTCTTGCAAAGAATCGAACTTGCTTCTCTCGGGCTTCAACCGAGCGCTACAACCATGTCAGCTAAAGAGGCGAGACTACTTTGCGCCGAGATAGACTAAAGCTACCAGGACGCAAAGTATAATCCATATCAACTTAGTAGAAAAGTGAAATCATGGATGAAGGCTCAAGCGGAACCGTAGGTGTGGTAATTGAGCCAAGGAGGCTCTTGATCCACGGTGTCGGGTCGAGCCCCAGATAGATGGCGATGCCAGCCGCAGCCGCAGCTACGCCAAGCTTGATCGCCAAAGAGTATTTCTGTTCCATAGGGAGACTCCGTTAGTTAGGTTTACCTATGCTTATTTATAGTTTTCATGAAGTGAACCATCGGGGTTGTGAATACCCAAACGCACCAAAGTTTCCCGCGCTTTCTCAGGTGTCAAAAGACAATCTTTACAATATTGCTCGCAAACGCGTTTGAATTTTTGCACATCTTTAGCATCTATGACTCTGCTCATGGAGTTGTAATTCCCTTGTCTAAATACCCATCTGGATTCAAATCTAAATGGGAAAAATAAAAATGTTCCACTACGTTTACAGAATTACCTGCATACATCCTGACAGCAAAGAAAAATACTACTACGGCGTTCGATCTTCCAAGATAGCTCCCGAGAATGATGTATATTACTGGTCAAGTAGTGTTCTTGTAAAATTCGCCAGGAACCAATTACGGAAAAGAGTTCTTCAAGAAGAAAATAGTAAGATTGTCCCAATCTCGTAAAGATGCTCAAGCGTATGAAATGAAACTACACGAACGTTTCAACGTGGATACCCACCCACTATTTTTCAATAAAGCTAAAGCATCAAGATTTGGTTTTGTGTGTTCGGGCGCAAGTGTCAAAGGGAAAACCTATGAAGAAATCTATGGTGTCGAAAAAGCGCAACAACTAAAAGAAATGCGAAGAATTTCCTCAACTGGAAAAAATAATAAAGGTTCTAACAATCCAATGTGGAAACGGTATCACACTTTAGAATCTCGTATAAAAATGGGTAACTCACGTATCGCAAAAAATTCTGGAGTTGGATGGTTTTGGATAAACGATGGCAACGCCAGTAGAAAAATTAAAGGAACCATTCCATCAGGATGGGTAAAAGGACGACTCACTACTTGGAAACCACCATCGCCTAAAGGAAAAATCTGGATAAATAATGGCGAAATTAATCATATACATGATCCAGAAATATCGCTTCCTATTGGTTTCAAAAAAGGAAGATTATTCAGACCACGATCTATTTCGTAACAGCTTTCACCATATCTGAACATCTACCAAGACGATCCGCGCAGTAACTGGCGGCTAGTGCGCGAGGTTTTACGAGTGGCACTATATTACATGTCCCTTTGATATAACCAATTGCTTGTTCAACTACCATCGCTGAGAAGTTTTGTTTGTCCTCACTTAAATCCAAATGGATTTCGCAATGTCTATCACCGACACAATCCGCTATCTCTAAGTAAGCAGCACTTGCTCGATACACCTCTTGCATGAGGCGATACGTCGGTTTCTTCTTGTTGGCGCTGTAATCGGGCTCTGTGTCGATTTCCCCAAAAATCTTGCAGCCATGGCAACCATTCTTGTGAATGACGACGACCGTATAATAATCGGCAAACCACTTGCCATGTTTTTTTCGGACTGTAGAGTCTACACCAATGTAGATTTTAGATTCGAGAGGTTCATTCGATATGAAGTTGCGAATCTTTTCGAGAGTAAGTTCTTTCATGAAGCTGGACGCAATTTGCCTTAAACCCCGGGCTTGGGAGTTCATCAGAGGTATTTAGAGTGTTTGTTAGAGGAATCAGAACTTAATCCAAAGCCGCATCGAGGCGCAGCCGAGACAAACCCGAAGGGTTTGTTTGAGTTACTCTAAGAGTCACTTGAAGGAAGGATCACTATTGGGCTAAAGCCCATCGGACTTCACTACGTTTCGTCCGAGCGGTTTTGATTTAGTTATGAAACATGAAGTAGAATTACTTATCACCACTCCACATTGCCAATCACTAAAGGCTTGGCGGAAATCAAAGCGTTTAGCAACGCTATTATACAAAATTCAAAAAACCTTGTCAAGACTAAATCGACATAAAACGATAAAAACGCAATAAAATTACAATAACGAGACTATTTTTGGAACTTATTGCTGATTTGTAGTGTATTTCTACAAAATTTCCATACGCAAGTTTTTGAAACTGTCACCTTGCCGAAGTGTTTTCCTTTGAGCACCACGTATTCGCAGTCAAATTGCGCCTTATCGACTACTTTCGTGACTTTCGTGACCAAAATCCAACAATTCCATTCCTCAAGGTCTTCACGGTCGGAATGACTGTTCTCGATGATGAAAGGTAGTCTGTAGTCGGCACAGTCCTTGAGCAAGTAGGTCCAGACTTCATTGTCTGGTTGTGATGGCTCGGTGTTATCAAGGACTTCAAGATGTAATGGCATGGGTATCTCCAGGGTGAAAAAAATGGGCGTCAGTAACGCCCGAGATGAACTTGTAAGTGGTAGACGGCGCGGGAATCGAACCCGCTCACTACGGTTTAAGAGGCCGCGCCTTCGCCATTCAGGTTGCCGTCCATCATGTTTTCTGCATTTCCTTACGCATAATTTCAAGTTTGTTCAAAGCAGGTTCGTTCTCACACATCTTACGGAATATATCTATATTACTTTCCTTGACCTTGCGAAAGCGATAACGGAAATGACCTTGAGACGGTTTCCAATACGATGGATATGGTTCAAATTCTTCTAATCTCACAATATCACGGTCGTTGTTTCCGCTTACGCTGGGGTGATAATAAGAAATTACATATACGCTGCCTTCTGTGATATCTGTTGTGAAACCGTTTTCGTCGATAAATTCACAACCTGATGGACTCGTGTCGATACAGACAACACGATCACCAACTCCCCACATTGTCATTCACATACCCAAAGAAAAACGATTGTTATAACGATGAAAGCAAGGATGGCATACATGAGTATTGCCTCAAAATTGAAGATCAGGTGGGATTCGAACCCACGCGGGCTTTCGCCAGGAGATTAAAAGTCAACTACCATCGGCCACTCGGTCACTGATCTATATTTTGGAACCAACGCTCAGGATCGAACTGAGTTATTCAGGTCCACAACCTGACACCTTAACCAAATAGGCGACGTTGGCTCTGGTAGTTCCTACAGGAGTCGAACCTATGTATTACGATTATCAATCGCACGCTCTCACCAACTGAGCTAAGGAACCATTATACAGTATTTGCTGACTTCATGTCAGCCAGAATTTTCTCGGCATCTTCCTTGGAGCATTTTCGTGCGTCCATAATGACACTAACAAGCTTGTCATCGGAAGTCAGCTTCGGCGGCGAAATGATATTGGCGACGGTATCTGCGGTCGCATGATAGCTTTTAGTGGCCAAATCCTTGGTAGAACTCAACCATATCTTGAAAGCGTCTTTTACGTCGGACATGTAGTTCCCTCTTGCTACAGTGTGAAAAATGGTCAAGTTGAGAGGGGTCGAACCTCCATGATGCCCTCGCCCCAAACGAGGTGGCTTACCAGTTAGCCCACAACTTGATACGAGAGAGTATATGTCAACTTGCAGGTTACTTCCGCTTGACCAGCGTGCCTCACTGCTTAACGCTACACATATCTCTCAAGATAAATTTGGTGCCCCGTCAAGGTAACGATCCTTGCTGACCATTAAGGCATGAGTTTTACAGACTCCGTGGTCTCCTTAACCACCTACCGAGGCAATAATTTTGGATGCAGAAATTGGATTCGAACCAATATCTTACGGGGTCAAAGGCCGATATCCTACCATTAGACGATTCTGCAAAATCGAACGCGAATTATATTCTATTTAGTCAACAATGTCAATGGAAAATGCATTTTTCCTAAGGATAAAGATACTTCTCCCGATGCAACTCCTTGGTAACGTAGTTGGCCATTCGATTGGCTTCTATTTCAGACGGCAATCTTTGGTATCCTTTGACCTTGCCGTTATAGATACCCGTGAAGTAGTTCAAAGGTTGACCCTTCCAAAGGAAATCAGCGGAACTTCCGTCACCCAAATAAACAAGTCTACCTTCTTGTGATTGTTTCAGGTGCTGAAATTCATGAGCCAGAGTGTGAATGAAAATATCAGGCTTCCACGGACTGAGTTGATGTTTTAGTCGTTCCCAATAGCGCCAGTTCTTGTTGACAAGTGCTCTTTCCAGACCACCGACATTTATGATTATTTCTTTGGAGACAGGATTGAAGCCGCCGAACCACCCAAAATGTCTTGGGATGAATTGGATGTGTTTAGGCGGTTCCTTAATTTTCAATATGCGACAGATGGCAGGTGTTGCGCGCATCATTTTCTTGACATTCGGATTGTCAGACCCAATTCCGTTCTCAAAAACAAAATCTACTTTCACATTAACCCCCTCTCAATCAACCCCCAGATGACTTTCTTGGCGCGTTCGTTGGCGTCAATTTCCCATGGTTTGTCGTAGTGCCGTTCGTAGTCCATAATGTTGTAGTAGTTTCCCCACCATCTCACATACAATGCGCCGTTCCCAAGCATTCCCTTGGTGTGTTGACTATGATGCGCCAACTCATGCGCCAACGTGAAGGCGTGCCAATTGACATTGTAGCCTTCGAATTCACGCCTAAGTTCCTGAAAGAAATCTATGCGAGGTAGGATGAAATCGATTTCAGCGAGAGATATGGAAATTTGTTGGGTTCTTTGCGTATAGAAGCTACCTGCATCCAATGCACCGTGTTTGTGAATCCAAATTTTCACATTGTCATTGATGTCAATGTCAAGTAGTTCGCAAATTGTTGGAAGGAGTCTTTGCAGTTCGGTAGCTGCCGCACGTTTCTCCTTCATCCATCCCCATTCGAACAACAGACCAGAAAAGCTCAAGCCAGTGAGCGTATAAACACGCGGCACAATGAATTGCATGGGTTTACCAATAATAAATGACAGGTTTTTTCCATGGGCGAAAACATGCTTCGTCGGCATCAAGTTCGCCTCTCATAATTCGATGAATTAGTTGCTTGTCGTTACGTCGTCGTGGGCGTGTGTAATAACGGTTATTCCAGTCGCTCGGGGACTTGGAATAGCTCATAGCGAAGTAGTTATCTACGTCGCGGCCGCGGTGGGGGTGTTCGTTGAGGAAAGTGATGGCCTGAGGATCAGGTTCGGAATAGAGACGTGTATAGTATGCGCCCCCGCGATGTTCCCCAATATCGTAGTCACGAATTTCAGGGAGCCAGTCAGTCTTGTAGCCGCGATCAGTGCGGCGATAGGTTTTGGAAATGTGAGTAGTCCTTCGATTGTTATTTTACAATCGCATGGTAATCTCCTTAGTTTGAAATGTGGTTTAGAGGTAAGCGTGGCTCTTTGGGCTGTCCGTGAGTCACGAATTCCTTGAATACAATATCGGCTTCGGTTTTTGAATATTCGGCCCAGATCGAGAGATACATCCACATGGGAAATCCTTCCCATTTTTCGATGAACCAGAGGCTATGCTTGTCAGACCATATGAGTCTATATGGTTCTCGCTTCCAAGACAGTTTCTTAAACCAGTCAAACATAGTGTATCCTAAAAATGGTGCCAAAGCAGGAATCTAACCTACTACCTTCTGCATGTCGCGCAGACATTCTAACAGTGAACTATTTGGGCTTTCGTGGTTTGGACGACCACTCTATAAGAAAAAATATCACGCCGAGAATTATGAGAAAGCCAACTGCAATCAAAAAGCTTACAAAGTCATAGGCAAGTCTGCCTAACATGTAGTCCCACCAAGTCATGATATATCCTTTAATGTAATGGCGGAAGACGCTGTATTCGAAACAGACTCCTTGCGGAGCGCATCCTTTAGCAGGGGAGCCTAACAGTCCTGGTTAGTTCATCTTCCTTTTTTGAACCGATATTTCGTCAACAAGTTTGGCGCAAAATTCAGATGGGTGTGCATCCATTGAACATTGAAATACGGCATCTTCATAAGGCGCTTTGGAAATGTTATAAGCGCATAGAGTGCCAAAAATAATCATGAAAAATCCGAGAAAAGCTACCACGACAATCACACCAGTTGTGTGATCAGCACTCCACCAACGATCCATTTTTTAGATATCCTGTTTGTCACTTCCAACTTCACACCGCCACTTATTGACGATGAAACTTGGATATTGAACCTGCCACTTCGATATGGCTATCTGACCGTTGGTCATGCATTGTTGCGGAGTTACCTCAGTCACAGGTTTACCAACGATGATCGGGTCCAAAGCGTTGCCATATGGGGTATATTCAGGTTGAAATACTTCTCGAAATTCTCGACAAGTTCCGTTCTGGAGAGCGGGTGAATGGTTGTCAATCGGCCCCGAAAATAATATGGAGCAAGCTGTGATAATAACTGCGACGGCAGCCATCTAAAAATCCTTATCCTGTTACTGATTTTAGACTCCGACGATCAGCAAGTTGTTTTCCCCGTAAGTCTTTTTCATCCATTCCAATTTCGCCAACATGATCAACATACCAAAGACCATCTTCGCCTTTGAGTTCGACACGGGCACCTTGTTTCGCACCTTTTTCCTCGATCCACGCAACCATAATGTAGTTGCCTTTCAGGTCTTCGGTTTCTTGGTGCATTCTGCACTGATAATATTTCATCGTATTTATACCACGGAAATAGAGTCTCGATCAATATGCGGTAGTCTGATAGTATGAGAGTAGTGATATTTGAGTTACTTCTTGATCCTTTTCATTGTGAAAATTTCACACTTTTCATCGATGTGGTAGTCTATTCTATAGTGTAGAGCGATGTTGCCAGCTTCGTTGAAAATGGTGATGGTCTCATACTTGCGAATCTCGTGGGTGCCTAAGGGACCGCCTCGATAGACTGCTTTGGGTTCACCAAGTAGGCAGCAGACAGTCTCGCGTAGAATGCCGTCATATGTCATGATATCTTGAAGATATTCTTTGTAGCCTTGGAATTTGAAATCGTCACTCATGACCAAAATTACATCTCTTGAAATGTGTGTAGTTCAACAGGCACTGGATTTACTCATTAGTTTTTGGGAGGTGGAAGGTCTTTGCCAGCAAATTTCGGGCAATGGATGCACACACGTTCGGGAGGATTTATCGATGGCCATTCCTTGTCGGCCATGCAAGCGTTTCCAAGGCACTTGTCGTCATAGTCAGTAGTCATGATATAGTTCCCCATGAGAGATAGTGCGGAGCACAAAGGAATCGAACCCTCAACCTTGCGGTTGGCAATCGCTTTCAAGGCGATCTGTCCCCATGGACGCTGCACTCCAGCTTTGTTTTATTTAGTTCACAACCGTCCCCGATATGTTCATTTCAAATATCCAAAATATTCAACTAAGACCAGAAAGGCCACGGCTGAAACTGTCGCCGCGATGATGTAGCGAATCTTGAGGGTTTCCCAGAAGCGATAGAACCAATAGAAGGTCGAAATCAAACATACTATGAAGGGCAACGTCGCCAGAAAATTTTCCCATAGCTCGAAATGATTGTCATTCACTTCGCGCTCGACTTTGAAAAATCCTCATAGTATTGGATCGCAGCATTGAGCCGTGAGTTCGTTTCCACAAGTTTCAGGCTGAACGCGTTGTCATCCTTAACATATTTTAACATTTCCGCGACAGCCTTGGCAGTCTCAATCAATAAGCGTGATTCAGGCGGTGTCATATAATTTAAACTCCAAATGGATTGGCGGGCGGTTCCCCAAACATGGTGTCATGTGCCCAATCTTGCGTGTAGTCGCAGTATGGACATGTCCAGCCATCCTCAGTGGCAACGAGCGTGCCAAGATCATTCATGATGACGTGATGATTGCCGTCGCCCCGATTTGGGCAGGTGAAGGGGTGAATATGATTGCAGCACTGCCAGCGATTGAGGGCCGCAACTTGCTCGCGGGTCCATGGAGCTTTACTCATGTCATCCACCATGCATCGGTTATACGCCATTTTGATGAACGATCAACATATCCAATATAGGGATGCGCGCCGCGTTGAATCAGCGCCGCGTCTTTCTCGACTTCGCTAACGACATACTCCCACTTCAAATCTCCCGCCCCACGCTTGGCGTAATACGAGCTTGTTATCTCGTATGGATAAAGATATTTGGTCATACCTTACCATATAATTTTACAAAATGAATGGTCCCGCAGGTCGAATTCGAATCGACATCTACCTATTTGAAGGACAGGTGCTCTATTCCAGTTAAGCTAATGCGGGTTTAAGAAGTGTGCTGGCTCACAACAGTTGACGGAGGTTCGACGCTCCACGAGTCTTCTGAGATTCAACCACGGGGCCTTGTGATGACCCGCCAGCACACTCTGATAATTATAATATCTCAGGCGCGTTTTTGCAAGGGTAAATTTACCTCTTGCTCGGCGTCGATAATAACTTGAGAGGTTATGAACCATCCAAGTTTGAATACGAATGTTCTCTTAGCAAAGATGGTCAGAGCTTCGAGTGAATGTGTCGCCAGATATGCATCATGAATGCGCCCTTCGAGAGCCGCCGAATAAACCAGACTGTAACGATCCAACTCTCATAAAGTCCCCAAAAGGTAATTGACGATTGTCTATTTAGACTTCGCTATGTCCATCAGTTTCTTTGCCGCCACTCGGTTCTCGGCAATATTGCCTATGTGATCGAACTTACCATCATTCAGCGCCGTCTCGATTTCCTCAAGATTGGCGACACCCAACTGCTCTAAAAACTGAAAGGCTTCCTGCATCCCATAAAGGATGCCGTCAAACTTGCCTTGGTTGTAGCCTTGCGTTCGGCCCCCTTCATACTGGAGCTTGCCATACTTCATAAATAGGTAGACTACGCAACCGAATAGCAGCGTAAACAAAACGACACTTTGCAAGGAACCCCCCTATGACACTACTTTGGATTAATGAGACACGGAAACATCTTGGCGTCAAAAAGGATGGCCTCGATGATATGGTGACAGTGACTGGCGCGAGCTTCGATCCGACGACGCAGCCGTGGTCGGGATTATTTATGGCGTTTATCTTCGCTCAGATTGGCGTAGAGCCGCCTGCGAACTTTCTGGCACCCAAGGCATGGGCGAACTTCGGAACGGCTCTTAGTGAGCCTGCTATGGGCTGTATCGTTGTCCTCGGTCCTGAGACACGGGACACCCCCCACGTCGGCATCTATCTCGGGGAAGATGCGAGCTATTACTTCCTACTCGGCGGCAATCAGAACGATACGGTTTGTGTCACTCAGGCCCCGAAAGGCAAGGATGATGTTTTCCGCTGGCCGCCTGATTTTGGAAATCTGTTGGTAAAGGGTAGAGTGAATACTACCATAGACAAGGCTAAGGCACAAGTCTAATTCTTGGAGAAGTTATAGTTGTCCGTAACAACATATTTCGATGTCGCCTTTCCACCAAGTCTTTCAAGATGTTTAGCCGCTATTGAAAGATAATGATCCCGTTCGTCAGAATCGAAACAACCGTCGCCTTTTGGAGTGGCGCTATAGAGAAGGTTTCCAGAGACATCTTCTACGGTGAAGCGACCATGACGCAAGCGTAGATAGCCAACATATTCGGTGCCCTTGTAAGCATCATACTGTTCGGGGCACGCATCGCAGGTTTTATGAAACCGAATCATGGAAAGTGTTCCTCCTTATACTTGATCAGCCACGCCAGAGCCCGTTCGCGTTCTTTATTCCAACGCGGTTGGCTCGCAGCCCAAAGTTCAGGATTGGTATGCTTCCACGACGATGGATCGATGTCGGCATTTTTTTCAGATTGATTGGTTCGTAGGTATTCAATAGCTTCCGAAATCGACCGATTTTCCCCAAATGCACCGTCTATCTTATTAGCTTCATGCTTACCTAAGCCCTTAATCGTGTTGATGCCAAGTAATCTTTCGGCACAACATTTGATGCAAGTGCAAGGAAAGCAAACACAATCCCCCGCATGACTGCTTTGTAGATCGCCAACAAAAGCTTCATGCAACTGATCGATGAGCTGATCCAATTCGGACTTCCCCTCGACAGGAAAGAAATATTTTTGATCAAGTTCCTTTTTGGCGTCGTCAATCCTGTTGTCTTTAAGATCGAACTCAGCCGAAAGTATTGTCGTCGTAAGTTCTTCGATCTTGATGCGATACCACAATTCTTTCTTGTCGAGTTCGTCAAGCTCAACGACGGTATGAAGTGGGTTTTCTTTCCAGATTATTTTCATCGCAGCAACACTATAGGTTTGTTGTCATAGGATATATCGAGGTCTGCTTTAGTAAG
>Ga0070679_100000222_pt1 | contig 46466 bp, 37 predicted proteins | sample KBSC63BmetaG_FD_65652 | JGI IMG/M metagenome (GOLD analysis project Ga0070679, IMG submission 65652) | Corn rhizosphere microbial communities from Kellogg Biological Station, Michigan, USA - KBS C6-3B metaG | ecosystem: Host-associated > Plants > Roots > Rhizosphere | place: USA: Michigan... | reverse complement strand
GCGCAGCGCGGAACGGCGCGCGTCCGCTGATCTCGTCCGGTGCCGACATCACACTCGACATCGGTGCCCGCGGTCGGTTGGTGCTCGATGGATTCGTGGTCAGTGGCGCGCCGCTCGTGATCCCGGCGCCTGCGGCGGGCGATGATGAACCGCGCGAGCTGGTGCTGCGCGACTGCACGCTCGTTCCGGGACTCGCGCTGAAACCCAACGGAACGGCGACCTCGCCAGGTGCGCCGAGTCTCATCGTCGAGAACCCGTTCGCGAAGGTCACGATCGAGCGATGTATCACCGGTCCGCTTCAAATCGCGACTGACGCGGAAGTGACGATCAGCGACTCGGTCGTGGACGCCGGCGCACCCGAGAACGTTGCGTACAGCGCCGACAACGACGAACCGGGCGGCGAGCTGACCGTCAACGACTCGACATTCATCGGGAAGCTGCACGCCAAGCTGCTGCGACTGGCGTCGAACAGCATTTTCTTCGCGCGACTCGGGACTCCGCCGGCGGAAAAGTGGCTTGCGCCGATCGTCGTGGAGCGCCGCCAGGAGGGATGCATTCGGTTCAGCTTCATTCCGACCGGATCCATCACGCCGCGGCGGCATCGTTGCATCCCCGATGCAGCTCATCCGACCGTTGTGCCGCAGTTCACCAGTCTGCGATACGGCGATCCCGGCTACGCACAGCTGCGCCGCGCTACTGATGCGTCGATCCGCCAGGGCGCCGAGGACGAGAGTGAGATGGGCGTGCTGCACGCGCTGTTTCAGCCCCAGCGCGAAACGAATCTTCGTATCCGCCTCGAGGAATACCTGCGCTTCGGTTTGCGCGCGGGAGTCTTCTACGCTACGTGACCCGAACCTCGTTGGAGAATTCTCATGGGAGCCGACCTCTCACGCGTCCGCCTGAACTCGCTGCTCGACTTCGCCGCCGTCGAGCTGAAACAGGGCGGCGTGCTTCTCGACGCGGATGCGAACGAGTCGATGGCGATCGTCGATCGCCGCTTGCGCGCGCTCGCGAGCGACGTCTTGGGTCGCGCGACCGTGTCGTCCACGACGCCTGACGCGTTCAAGCTCGCGCTTTCTGGCGGGCAGCTCGAGATCGGCAAAGGACGTCTCTATGTCGACGGATTGCTTGCCGAGAACCACGGCGCGACGTCCGACGATCCCAACGACCGGTTGTTCGACGATCTCATGGCGGAGATGGTGTTTGAGGACGCTGTGCCGTATTCGGCGCAGCCGTATCTGCCGCAACCGCCGAACCTTCCCGCGGCGGGTCGCCATCTGGTGTACCTCGACGTCTGGAACCGCGAGGTCACGCAGCTGGAGAATCCGAATCTGGTCGAGCCCGCGGTCGGAGTGGAGACCACCTCCCGCGTTCAGACGGTCTGGCAAGTTCGCGTGCTCGGCGACGACGCCGGCGGCAGTACGGACTGCGCGTCGCCCGATACGGATTTTGCCGGATGGGGCACACTGATCGCGCCGTCGACGGGAGTGCTGAGCACCGGAACCTATGAAGTCGCAGCCGTCGATGATCCATGCGAGTTGCCCGCGACCGGAGGCTATCGCGGTCTCGAGAACCAGCTCTATCGCGTCGAAATACAGGACGCCGGACAGCCGGGCGCGGGCGCGACGTTCAAGTGGTCGCGCGAGAACGCCAGCGTTGGCAGTACCATCGCAAGCGTGATCTCGTCGACGGAGCTCGAACTTCCGTCGCTCGGCCGCGATGATGTGTTACGCTTCAACACCGGCGACTGGGTCGAGATCACTGACGACGTCCGCGAATTCTCACAAGCCGCCGGCGAGATTCGTCGCATCACAGTAAACGAGGCGACGCGTCGCGTGACGTTCGTGCCTGCGCTTCCCGGCCCCATGCTTCCGGCCTCGTTTCCGGATCCTCAATTCCCGATCGACCGACACCTTCGCATTCGTCGCTGGGATCAGAAGGGCCGCGTGTTTCGTCGTGGCAGCGGCGGCACCCCGGTGCAGATTCAGGATCTCGACACGCCAGGATCCACAGGCGTGATCAACGTCCCGGCCGCCGGCGTCGAGGTGCTGCTCGAGAATGGCGTGACGGTGACGTTCGACTCGACCGGGACGACCGGATTCAAAGCCGGCGACTATTGGGTGTTCGCGGCGCGCACCAGTGATGCTTCAGTCGAGATTTTGAATCGCGAGCCGCCACGTGGAATCCATCACCATTACGCGCGACTCGGAATCTGGGACGTGACGGCTGGAACTGTGACCGACTGCCGGCACCCGTGGCCACCGAGCGGCGACGGTGACGATTGCGGATGCTCGACCTGTGTGACGCCTGCGTCGCATGCCAGTGGACAGCTCACCATTCAAGATGCGGTGAACAAGGTAGCGCAGACTGGCGGAACGGTTTGTCTCAGCCCGGGCATCTACGCGCTGAAACAGCCCGTGCGCGTCGTGAACGGCAAGTCGGTTCGCATCCGCGGGCAGGGTCCGACGAGCGTGGTCGTCGCGCCGACGGGCGGCTTCTCGATCGAAGGCGGCACGGGCATCGCGATGGAGAATTTCTCGCTGCTCGCGTTGGGAAACTCATTCGGGATTTTCACACAGAACGTGCTCGGCTTGTCGCTGCGGCAGCTTGTGATCGCGCTCGTCGGGACGCGCGATCAACAGAGTGGCGCGGCCGTCGGATTCGCTGGTGTCATCGGCGCGGCAAGCATCCGCGAGAACGCCATTCTTGCGCCCATCGCAATCGCCGCCGTCACGCAGGCCGCGGGCGGCGCGACCATTCCGACGCTGTCGACACAAGCTCCGCGACCGACCTTTGTCCTGACTGCCTCGCTCGCGATCGATGACAATCTCATGTGGTGCCAGCGGCAGGCGCTGAACTTGACGGGAACCGTGCTGCATTTGCTCAGCACACGTTTCAGCGGCAACGAGGTCGTCGGAACCCGCGAGCCCGCCGTGAGCGTGCTCGGGCTTGGCGCGCCAGGATCGTCGATGTTCATCCGTGCCAACAGCCTTACCGTGACCGGCGACGGAATCCGCTGCGGCGTCGACGGCGCATGGATCGAGGGAAACAAGATCGCGAACGTCGGGAGCGGAGCGACGGCAACCGTCGGCATCGCATTGGCCACGGGCCTCGATGCGAACGGCAGCGATCAGTGTCAGATCCTCTCGAACCAGATCAGTGGCTTCGGGGACACCGGGATTCGCATCGCGATCCCGTCGCGTTTGCTGCTCGTGAAGCTGAACATCATCGAGAACTGCGGCAACGGGATAATGACAACGGATGACGCGAACGGCGGCTCGTTGTCGATCGAGAGCAATCAGCTGCGCAACATCGGACCCAGTACGGACGACGGTGCGCCAGTGGTCGGCATCGGGATTCGTCGTGCCATTACCGCAAACATCGTTGGGAACGTGATCCGTACGCTCGGTGTTCAGTCGCAAAAAACGACGCTGCGGGCGGGCATCTTCGCCATCGGCGTCACACGCACGCGCGTGCTCGCGAACGAGGTGACCGACATCGGTCCGCCAACGGACTTCCTCGGCACGACGGCCGGCATCATGATTCGGGCGCCGTTCACGCAGTTCGACGTGAGCAACAATCACGTGCAGCGTGACGCCGACACATCGTCGCAGCCGAGCAACTCACAGTGGAATGCACTTTCCATCTCCGACATCGACCTCGGACTCACCGTGGGGCGCGCTGGCTTGTTCACCACGGTGAACCTCGCCGATAATCGTACGCTCGTGCTGGGCGGCGGCAAGCCGTTCGTCACGGCGATGCCGCTGATTGCGGATGTCGCGGTCATCGCAGCACAACCGTCGACAGCCGCTCCGAGCAGCGCCATTGGTGGCATCAGTGCCATCGCAGCGAACACGCCGCCTCTGGCGATCGATGTTGCCGCGGTCGTGGGCGCGAATGCCGCCGCGGGAGGAGCGACGCCCGGAGCCGCCGCGGCGCCGGATGCACCGCCTGCTGCCGCAGCACCGGTCGTCCAATTGGCGGGCGGGTCTGTCCTCAACAACACGTTGATCGCGCGCGGTGCCTTTGGGGCCGTGACGATATCCGCGCGCGGCGAGTGCCTGTTCAACAACAACCGCGTCGATTCGCAACTGACTACAGGCAGCGCCGTCGTCATCGCGACGACGCTCGGCATCGTCAGCTCGAATCGCGTACGCGGGGGACAGATTTCGATTCAGTTGGCCAATGCAAAGCAAGCGGCCGTCCTGGGAAACATCACCACTGGACCGATCGTTACGCCGGGCGGACTGCAGCAGCCGTGGCTCGCACTCAACCTGCGCGGCTGACACACTGAGCGAGGACAAGCGACATGCGAATGTTCGTAATTACCGATGACACGACCGCCGATGCGCTCAGCGCCCAGCTGCTGAACGCGAACCTGAGCGCGGCGCAAGCGGAGGCGGCGCTCGAGTCGTTGCAGACGCTGAATCCACACGCCGATTTCAATAAGCTCGTGGCGGGTACGGTCCTTTTCGTTCCCGACTCGCCGGCGTTCAATGCAGGTGTGAGTGATGAGATCGGAGCCGACGCCATTCAAGTACTCGATCGAATCGCGAAATCGGGGCTCGATGCGGCGGCGGCGCGATCGAAGGACGCCACGGCCGCGACGGTCGCCGCAGGTGCCGACATCACCAAAACGTTGAAATCGGCGGCGTTCAAACGCATCGTCGCGACCGATCCCGATCTCGCACATGAAGTGGATTCAGCGGCGGCCGCCATCAAGCAGCAAAAGGACGCGGCGACAAGCAACGACGCTTTGGTGGCGAACGCAGTCGACGCCGCGCTGGATACGCTTCGCGCGATGATGAACGCCTGATCCACGCGCCAGTCGAATGCGTTGGATTCTCGTCGGTGACAAAACGTTCCAATGACTCACGGCGCCGGAGCGCGGGCCGATACTCCGCGATGCGGACACTTCGCCGCTCCACGTTTCGCCCGGGTCATGAATGAAAGACCAGCTTACCGAACTGTTGAATCCCGAATCGTTTCGGCTCCTCGTCCAGCACGAGCTTGCGGTCGCTCGTCGCCGACGACGAACCGACACGCTACTGGTCATCGACGTGGCTGGCCTCGAGGCAGTGCGGAGCGAGTTTGGTCGCGACGGCGGCGATGTCACGCTGCGCGGAATCGTCCGCTTGCTTCGGCGTACAGCCCGTGAATCGGACATCCTCGGACGGTTAGGCGAGACCGAGTTCGCTATCTTCGCGCTGGATTGCGTGGGAGATGCGCTGGCTTCGCGGATCACCGACGCGGCGGAGCGCACAGGAGACGGCATTACTCAGCTGACGATTCGCCAGCTCTCAGTCGAGTTGAAGATCGTGATCACCCAGGTCCGTCGCTCGGAAACGTTCGAGGAGCTCAGCAAGCGCGCGACGCCATCGACCCTCTACGCCGGCTTCACCGAAGGCTTTTCGTCCTGAGCTGTGGCCGGGCCGACGCATCATCGGCGTTGAACTACTCGTATCTGAGGGCGCGCACCGGATCGATCCGCGACGCGCGAAGCGCCGGAATCGATCCTGCGGCTATCGCCACGATCGCCAACAGGATCGCCGCGGCCGCCATCACGGCTGGATCTTTTCCCTCCAGGCCGAAGAGCAACGATTGAGCGCCGCGCCCGATCGCGAACGCGGCGATTGCTCCGATCGATGCCCCGATCACGGTCATCACCGCGACGTGCCGAAGCACCATCCGCACGATGCTCGACGGCTTTGCGCCCAGCGCCATTCTGACGCCGATCTCTTTCGTGCGCTGCACTACCGAGTAGGCGAGCACGCCGTACAGTCCGATCGCGGCCAAGAGGGTCGCCAGCACGGCAAACGCGGCGGAGAGCGTGCTGATCATGCGATCGAGGTACACGTCGTCCCGAATCTGCTGCGGCATCGTTTTCAATCCGACCACCGGCAGTGCCGGATCGATCTTGCGTATCGCCGCGCGGATCTGGGGCATGAGCGCCTCTGAGGCCAACGCGCTTCGCACGTAGAAATTCAGGTAGCCGACCGTCGTGTCCTGCTTGTACGGAAGGAAATAGACCGGGCGCATCTCCTGCTTCACGCGGCTGTAGCGCGAATCCTTCACGACGCCGACGATTTGATACGTGAGATTCTTTCCCTCGCCCATCATCTTTCCGAGCGCGGCGTCGCCGAGTTTGAATTTTTTCGTAAACGTCTCGTTGACGATTGCAACGGCCGGCGCGCCGGCGACGTCGCTCGGCGTGAAATCGCGGCCGGCGACGAGCGTTTCGCCCATACTATGGAAGAATGCCGGTCCAACCGCGTTGTAGAACGCATCGTCGTCCGTGTCGGGCGTCTTGGGAAAGCCCTGAACGTTCACGCCGTTGTCCCAGTTGTCGTCCGCAAGAACGCCGACGCGCGACGAGGTAACCGCGCGCACACCGGGGATCGCGGCGAGATCGCGCTCGATCGCGGCGTATATCTGGCTGGACCGCGCGGCGGGATAGGAGTTGAGGCCCGGAGCGACGCGAAAGGTCACGACACCGTCGATGTCCACGCCGAGACTGACGCGGCTCACATTGGCGAGGCTTTTGATGAAAAGGCCCGCGGACACGAGCAGCGCCATGGACAGCGCGATCTGGGCCGTGACGAGCGACGTGCGGAAGCGCGCGGCGCCGCGCGTCGCCGAGGTCTTGCCCGATCCGTCGCGCAGCGCCGACACGAGATCGGGGCGAGTCGCGTGCAGGGCAGGGAACAGACCAAACAGCACACCGGTCGTCATCGAGAGTGCGCCGGCGAACCCGATTGCGCTGCCACTCAGCGCGAACGAGAGTGTCGACGAGATGTCCAGCGGGAGCAGGCTGACGATCAGGTGGAGCGTCGACCATGCGACGAGCAGTCCCGCGAGTCCGCCGATGGTCGCGAGCAGCACGGATTCCGTGAGCAGCTGCGCGATCAGCTGCCGGCGCGTTGCGCCGAGCGAGAGCCGCACGGTCATTTCCATCGAGCGGTTCGTCGCGCGCGCGAGCAACAGGTTCGCGATGTTCGCGCACGCAATGGCCAACACGAAGAGCGTGATGCTGAACAGCAGCACCAGCGGCATGCGCGTTTGGTCGTGCAGCGTGCTCGAGCCGCGACGACCGTCAGCGAGCTCGAGACGTTTTGACTTGAAGCGCGCGAGGGTGCTCGCGCTGATGTCCGTCTGCAACGCCGCCTCGACGTTGTTGATGATGCTCTGATAGAGCACGTTCTGCTGCGCGGCTGCGCGCTGCATCGTCATGCCGGGCTTGAGTCGCGCCACCAGGTAGAGCCAATAGCGTCGGCGATCGTCGAACCCGGTCCACCCGAGACTGAGCGCACCGCGCATCGAGATCGGAATGAACATGGCCGGCTGCATCCCGAGCGTCGTTCCGTCGAACCCGGCGGCCGCGACCCCGATGATCGTCAGTCGCTGTCCGTTCACCGAGATCGGCTGTCCTACCACTGACGGATCGCCGCCGAGCTGATTCTGCCAGTAGTCGTAACTCAGTACGGTGACGGGATGTCCGCCAATCGTCCTATCGTCATCCACGCCGAGCGAACGGCCCAAGACGGCCTTCACGCCGAGGACAGGGAAGTACGATCCGGAGACGAGCTCGCCGCGCACGTTGGTCGTGTTTCCGCGAAACGCGACGTTGACTCCCATCCCATAGTGAGCGGCGATGCCAACGAACGGTCCGGGCTGCGTCTCCAAATCTCGGAACATGGGGTAGCTGAACACCCAGTCGCAGTTGCCGGAAATTCCACACTGATGCGAGCCCGGACTTGGTCTATTCCCGCCCAAGTTGACGAGTTGTTCCGGGTGTGCAACCGGCAGGGGTGCCAGAAGCATCTGGTTGAACAGCGAGAAGATCGCGGCGTTGGCTCCGATGCCTAGCGCGAGTGACAGGATCGCGACGACCGTGACGAACGGCGTCTTGGCGAGTGTCCGGATTCCCAGGCGGAGGTTTCGCATGTCCAGTTTGGACATCGCACGAGCACGGATGGTTCAAACGGCTGTGCGCGACACCGTTGGCTTCAGCGCTCGCGACGACGATCGTCTTCATCGACGGATGGCGACGGAGAGCTGGGCATTCAGCGATCGTCTTCCCTGATCCGCTTCATATGAAGTAGCGGGAACGGACGGCCGGCGTTGTCTGTAGGAGAGCGACCGATGACCACGAAGCCGCGGGCTTCGTAGAATTTCAGAGCAGCATCGTTCTGTTCGTTGACATCGACGCTGAGTGGGCCGCCGGCGAGCTGCTGGGCGTGCTCCACGAGGGCGGTTCCGGCGCCGCGCCCCTGATGATCCGGGTCGACGAACAGCGCCTCGATCGTGCCATTCGCATATCCGAGAAACGCGATCGCGGCGCCATGCGCTTCGAAAACCCACCAGCCGATCGTCTCCGATGCCAGCTCGATCGCGACGAGGGGGCGTAGCCCGATGATGTCGCTCTCCGTCAGAAACCCATGCGTCGCGCGAACAGATCTTTCCCACAGGTCGAGGAGCTGTTCGCGATCGTAGGGCTCCGCGCGTCGTACGTTCACGAGGCTTTCCATTCCGATAGTACACGTCGCATGACGACTCGACGATCGGGGTCGAGACCTCGACGCGTTTCGTCGTCGACGACCGCGGCAAGCGCCGAACTGAGCGCGTCGTTTGGAACGACTTGAAAGCCCAGCGTTTCATAGAAGGGCCGGTTCCAGGGTACATCGCGGAACGTGCACAACGTAACGGCGTGGAATTGTGCACGGGCCGCCCAATCGCAGACTGCCGTGACCAACCGGCGGCCGAGGCCGCGACGTCCGTGATCCGGATGCACGTCGAGCTCGTGGAGGTGGGCGACTCGCGGCGCGAGCACCTTCACGTGGGCAAAACCGACCGCGCGATCGTCTGCTCTCGCGACCCACAAATGCCCGTCGAGTCGCGCCAGCTCCAACTCGGCCGCACTCGTCACTTCGGCGAGAACCGACGCAGGTGCGTGGCCGGCGAGCAGACGCGCCGCGGCGAGCTCGATGGCAGGTAGGTGCGCGAGATCTTCGCGTCGCGCGATTCCAATACTGTATCGCGGCTCGCTGACCGAACCCATGCCGCTGCCGGTGCTGATATGCGCATCGCGGATCATGCAGCGCAAACGAACGAACGGCGACAAAGGTTCCAACGAAGCGAGGGAACCATTCGCAGGTCTCGTACGTTCTGTTGCACTTGCTGTCTCACTCGCCGTCGCCTTTGAACGAACCGTGCCTCGTGAACTGGATGAGAGATGATCGATCGCCGTGAGTTCGTCGTCGGCCTGGGGGGCGCATTGATGAGCTCTTCGAACGTGCTCCGCAGTCTCAAAGAAGCGCGTCGTATTCAGGTCGTAGCGTTCGATGGATTCGCCGTCTTCGATCCGACTCCGGTGATTGGCGTTGCCGATGCCATCGTTGCTGGACGAGGGCGAGAGCTCGTCGGCGCGTGGCGATCGCGCCTGTTCGAGTATCAGTGGCTACGAACGCTTGGCGGCCGCTATGCGGATTTCCACCAAACTGCCGACGATGCGCTCACCGCCGCGAGCAAGTCGCTCAACCTCGCGATCACGTCGGCCGAGCATGCTCGCCTGCTCGACGCACAACTGACACTCGTTCCATGGCCAGATGCGGCCGACGCAGTGCGTGCGCTCCGTGCCGCCGGCCTTCGCCTGGCGTTCTTATCGAACATGACGGAGCACATGCTCGATGACGGAGCACGCCGCGCAAGAATCCGCGGCGAGTTCGAGCTCATTCTGAGTACGGATCGTGTAAAGGCGTCGAAGCCAGACGCTCGCGCGTATCAGATGGCGGTCGACGCATTCAGGTTGCGGCGCGAAGAGATCGCGTTCGTGGCGTTTGCCGGCTGGGATGCCGCCGGCGCAACGTGGTTTGGATATCCCACGGTCTGGATGAACCGAGCGTCAGCGCCGGTAGAGGAGTTGAGCGCCACGCCTGCCGCAATGACGCGAGATCTCACCAGTGTCGTGGATGCTGTCATGAAGTTCCGCTAGGCGGCGCATTAAGAATTGCTGTCGCCGGGAACTCCTTCGCGTCTTTTTCATTCTCTTCGCGACCCGGGTCTGACACTCACAACAACGTGCGCGGTTGCGCACTTCGTCCTTTTCGCACTGGAGAGTCTTCACATGCGTAGTTCCGTCGTGCTCGCGTTCAGCACGCTTGCCATCGCGGCGTGCAGCGAGTCCCCCTCTGTCACCAGTCCCCGCTCGCCTTCGATCGCGCCATCGGCATCGGCAGCGTTCGACCAGCGGCAGAGCGAGCCGCAGGGCGCCATTTTCACGCAGACGAATGGTGCGAACGGCAACGCCGTGGTCGCGTTCGGCCGAGCCGCGAACGGTTCGCTGACGTATGCCGGCACATTCAGCACCGGCGGTAAGGGCATTGGAGGCACCAATGACCCACTCACGTCGCAGTATTCCGTACTTTTGGATGGTGAGGATGACAAGCTGCTGTTCGTCGTCAACGCGGGAAGCAATGACATCTCCACGTTTCGAGTGAGCGGCGCGCAGCTGACGCTTATCGGAACAACGAGCTCCGGGGGCACGCTGCCCGTCAGTCTGGCGATTTCGCATCACACGCTGTACGTGCTGAACGCCACGAGCAATTCGGTTCGCGGCTTCGACATCGGAGAAAACGGCCGACTCTCTCCGAACCCGCGAGCCTCGAAGCCGCTCAGCGCTGGCGCCTCGGGCGGCGCGGCGATTCGCGCGAGCCGCGACGGCAAAGCGCTCGTCGTGACGGAGAAGGCAAGCAACACCATCGACGTCTTCGCGATTGGCGAGCATGGAGCCTTGGGGTCGGCCGTTCAAAGCGCATCGAGCGGCGTGACTCCGTTCGGATTCGATTTCGTGAATGCGAATGAGATTAGTGTCTCGGAAGCAGGCAGCGCCGCGGCATCTCTCTACGCCATCGGCCACGACGGCAAGCTGGTGGTTGACGCTCCGTCCGTGTCGACGAACGGCCAAGCGGCGCCCTGCTGGCTCATTGCGACGACGAATGGCCGTTTTGCGTATACTGCAAACGCAGGAAGCGGAACGATCTCGGGCTATAGCGTCGGCGCGCATGGATCGCTGCATCTTCTTCTCTCGAGCGGAATCAGCGGAAGCACCGGCGCCGGATCGACGCCGCTCGACCTCGATCTCAGCCGCGGCGATCGATTTCTGTACGTGCTTGAAAGTGGATCGGGACGCATCGGCGCCTTCGCGGTTGCCGAGAACGGCGGCCTCACGGCGCTCGCAGGCATCGGCGGTCTCGCGGCGCAGAGTGGGTTCCAGGGTTTGGCGGCGTACTGATCGGTTCGCCCGGGTTGAATCTTCGGCGGCGCATTGCTGCCGAAGATTCGCGCGCGCCTCTTTCAAGAAAACGCAGAGGACTATCGTGTCATCGGCAATCGAGGTACGCACAGGCGACGTTCCAGCGATCGAAGCCGAGTTGGCCCAGCGCATCTATGAGTTCAACGCCGCCGCGACCGGGTACTACGACGGAGAATCGTACACCGCCGTCCGTCGCAATGAGTCTGGCGAGCTCGAAGCTGGGATCACCGGCTATACCTGGGGCGGTTGCTGTTACGTGGCGTACCTGTGGGTGTCCGACCGATTGCGCGGGAAGGGAATCGGCACCGAGCTCCTCGATGCAGTCGAGCGATATGCACGAGACCGTGAGTGCGTCGTGGTATTCGTTTCGACGCACAGCTTCCAGGCGCCAGAGTTCTACGCTCGCAGAGGCTACGAGCAAGTCGCGCGAGTGAACGATCATCCCGTTGGCTACGCGAGCCTTTTCTACGCGAAGCGGTTCGCGAAATAGTGCGGCCTCTCGCCGGCTTCTCGCCGGGAACTCTTGGACCGGCAAACCCCTACTGGAAATGAAGGGATGCACCTCGTTAGGTGGAGGAGACCATTGATGTCAAGACGATGCTTCCGATTTGAGAACCGTTTATGGCTTGCCGCAACGGTCGCGACAATATCTCTGGCGGGCAACGCCGCCGCGCAGGCGCGACTGGCGACTCCAACGCGAGGTCACGACATGAGTGCGTTCAAGAAGCCCAGCGACGTGGAGCTCAAGCAGCGGCTCAATCCGCTCCAGTATCAGGTGACGCAGCACGAAGGAACCGAGCGTCCTTTCCAGAACGAATATTGGAACAATCACGAGTCGGGCATTTACGTCGACGTGGTCTCGGGGGAGCCCTTGTTCAGCTCGCTCGACAAGTACGATTCGGGCACCGGGTGGCCGAGCTTTACCAAGCCGCTCGTTCCTGAGAACATCAAAACGACGACCGACCGCAGTCTCTTGATGACGCGAACCGAGGTTCGATCGGCGCACGCCGACTCTCATCTCGGCCACGTGTTCGAGGACGGTCCGAGACCCACAGGCCTCCGGTACTGTATGAATTCCGCGTCGATGCGATTCATCCCGTCATCGCGGCTGGCCGAAGAGGGCTACGGAGAGTTTGCGTCGCTGTTTCAGAACGCGAAGCCATAGACGCGAGCCGCAGAGCTTCGATGACGCAACCCACGCGAGCTACTGCCGCTCACGCGACAGCCAGCGATGCGCGAAACCGCGAATTCGCAGATGTGGCGCTGCCACATCTGCCCTCACTCGCTCGTGTGGCCATGGCGCTCGCCGGCAACGAAGCCGACGCGGACGACCTGGTGCAGGAGACGTTTCTGCGCGCGTACAAACACTGGCACACCTTCGAGCGCGGCTCCGATTGCCGCCGCTGGTTGTCGACGATCTGCCGCAACGCGTTTCTCGAGCAGCGGCGGCGTGAGGCGCGCTCCGTTGCCGTCGAGGATCAAGAGCTCGAATCCCTCGCTGCGGCGCGGCTTCACAACCACGCGCGTGCAAGTGGTGTCGATCACATGTTCACACGACTCGATCTCGGGCCTGCGATCTCCGCAGCAATCGCCGCCCTCGAGCCACCCTTTCGAGACGTCGTGGTGCTGGCGGATGTCGAAGGGTTCACGTACGAGGAGGTTGCCGAATCGTTGAGCATTCCCGTGGGCACCGTGCGCTCTCGGCTCTACCGAGCGCGCCGGCATCTCCAGGAAGCGCTTCTCCAATACGCCATTGACGCTGGGTTTTCCACAGCCAGCGCGGCTCCGCCGGCTCCCGGCGCCAACCGCACGAGGTAACTCATGCCCCCACGATCGATCTGTGAATCCGTCGTTCGCCAGCTCTGGCCATACCTCGATGGGGCAGTGGACGAATCGGCACGAGAGATGATCATCGCGCATCTCGAGGAGTGCGCGATGTGTAGATCGCATTTTGACTTCGCACAGGCGTTTCTCGATGCGGTCGCGCGATCGCGGTCCGACGTTCAGCCCGATGAGCGGCTCCGCGTCCGCGTGTTGGCGGCGCTGTCTACCGAAGGATTCTCGCTCACGGCATGACGGTGTATTGCCGCGGAGCTGATGCGCGCCACCATGGAAATGTCTGACGACGCACGGCGGCCGAGCACGAGCGATTTCGAAACGGAAGCGATGCGATTCATTCCGAACGTCGCGCGATACGCGCGTCTCCTGACGCGCGACGAGGCCGATGCGGACGATCTCACGCAGGAGACGTTTCTTCGGGCAGCGCCAGAATTCGAAGCGGCCGGGGAGGGAACATCCATATGACCAGACGTTCGGTTCCGCAGCTGTCGTGCGAGGAGGTTGTTCAGCTCTTGTGGGATTACCTGGATGGTGAGCTCGACCCAGCTCGCCGCGAGCGTGTGCGAGCACATCTGGCTGAGTGCGATCACTGTGCGGGTCAGTTCACGTTCGAGGGGGCGTTCGTGCGCGCCGTACGCGGCGTGATCGACGAGCCGCTCGATACGATGTCGCTGCGCCAACGAATCCTCACCCGACTCGCGGCGCAGCGATACAGTTCCGGCGACCACCGCTAGGACGCTGAGCCGAGCGCCTCGCCGGCGGTCCAGAGCGCGGCGCCCAGCAAGGTGAGATCCTTGAGCAGGAATCCCGAGCTTTCACCGACGTTCGGTGTGGTAAAGAGAAAGCTCAGCGTAACGAGGAACATGCCGGCGGCCGCGACGCTTCCAATGGCGGATGCGCGCGGTGACCACCGGCGGGCCGCGATAAGACCACCGATGAGCAACTCTACAATGCCAATGACCTCTGACCCGCCCTGCACGCCAAAGGACGGATACAGCCAGAAGAAGAATGGGCTGTGACTGACCATTGCCTCAATGCCTTTGGCCTCCGCCGCTGTCCATTTCAGTGCACCGAAAAAGAAGAGAAAGAAGACGAGTGAGTAGCGCAGAATGAACGCGCCGGCGGATCGAAGACGAGCTCCCGCGAGCGCGCTTCTCGACGCGGATGGCGCGGTAATGGAAATCGAAGTTGACATGATTGGGCTCTGCGACTGTGAGACGGATCTGAGACGACATCTGTCCGCCTCGAACGCGGGAGCCGTGTCCAAAGTTCCAACGGAACTTTCCGTGTGCGCTGTGACTTACCCGCTGTCGACTGAAAATCTGGGTGTCGCCCCGCGCGATGTGCGCGTCCCTCAAACTCCTTCAATGCGTCTGATGCCCGCTCGATTCGCTGTACTGCCGCTTCGCCTCATCGTGGGACTGGGTTTCTTCGCCCACGGATTAGCGAAGTGGAATCGTGGCCCAGAGAAGTTTGGCGTGCTCCTCCAGCACGTCGGCGTTCCGTTCCCCTCGCTCATGGGCTGGGTGGGAACACTGTCCGAGCTGCTGGGCGGACTCGCGCTCATCGTTGGCGTGGGCGTCGCCATTGCGAGCGTTCCGCTGATCATCATGATGCTCGTCGCGATGTTCACCATCCACATTCACTACGGATTCAGTGCGGTGAACACCGTTGGCCTGACCGCGGCGGGCCCTCAATTCGGCCCGCCGGGCTACGAGATCAATCTGATCTACATTGCGGCGCTGCTGGTGCTCGCGCTGAGCGCACCGACGCCGCTGTCTCTCGACGCCTGGCTCAGTCGCAGGCGAATGGAGCAATGATCTAACACGAATGGAGTTGGGCGATGAACGCGAGATGGACATTGCGTGTGGCAAGGCCGACGGATCAGCTCGAGCGTATCGGCCGCATGTACGTCGACGGCCTCGGGTTTGAAGTACTGGCGACCTTCGTCGATCACGACGGCTTCGACGGATTGGTGCTCGGCCGGCCGGACGAGGCATATCATCTCGAGTTCACGACAGAGCGAGGACGGGTCGCTGGTCGTGCACCGTCAGAGGATCATCTCCTCGTGTTCTATATCGCCGATCGTGCCGAGTGGGGCGCGACATGTACGAGCCTGGAGCGTGCCGGGTTCCGTCGCGTGCAGTCGCTGAACCCGTATTGGGACGCGGAAGGGCACACGTTCGAGGATGCGGACGGCTACAGACTCGTGTTGCAGAACGCAGCCTGGACCGGCTGACGTTGAAAATCGAACTTTTCGTGCGTCGTATGCATCATTGAGGAATGGGACCGAACGCCCGTAGCGCCTCTTGGCCGCCCACTGATGGCGAGTTGGTTCGTGCCGCGAAGGCGGGCGATGCTTCGTCGCTCGGCCTACTCCTCGAGCGGCATCGACCCAGGCTGTACGCGACGGCGATCCGGCTGCTCGGCGATCGATCGGATGCCGAGGATGCGGTGCAGGAGACAGGTCTCGTCGCGATGCGGTTCATCGGGACCGTACGCGATCCAGACGCCGCCGGCGCGTGGCTACACGCGGTGTTGCGTCGTGCATGTCTGCAGCATCGGCGACAACGGCACGACGAGCTCGTGACGGATGCGGTGCCGGAAGCGCCCGACGAGAGCGCCGACCCCGAAGAGCGCATTGAACGGCTCGAGCTTCGTGAATGGATTTGGGCGGCACTGCAGCAGCTTCCAGAAACCCTTCGCGTGACGGCGATGCTGCGATTCTTCGGCAGCTACGACTCATATGAGGAAATCGCCGCGATTCTTGGCGTCCCGATCGGCACCGTGCGCAGCCGGTTGTCCGAAGCAAAGGGCAAGCTCGCTGACAAGTTGCTGGCGAGCGCTGGGCTATTGGCCGAGGAAGAGCGGGCGCGCGCGCAGCGGCGAACGCGGTTCTGGAGCGACGCTGTTCGCGACGTCTTTCAGCGAGGTGACAGCGGCGCGTTCATCTCGCACTTCGACGTCGATTGCCTCGTTGGATGGTCGAGCGGGAAGAAAGCGCGAGGTCGCAAGCATCTCGCGGCGGAGATCGACGGCGATCTGGACGCTGGTGTTCGTCTCGAGCCAGAGCGCGTGCTCAGCGGCAACGGGATCGAGATCCTCGAGGGGCGATTCGTCAATCCTCCGGAGAACCCGAACCACTGTCCTTCCGGGATCACAGTTGTTCTGTTCGGAAACGATGACACAACGTCGGGCGCACGACTGCACGTTGCGAACCGACTGCCGCGCGCTGACGAGGACTGACCGAACTTTCTGTCCCCCTCGCGCCTCTCCCATGCAGTCTCGACGAACAACGGCTGAGAGGAGCGAGCGAATGCCAATCGTCTTCGGAGTCATGGCCTCCACCGTGGAGGACAGTATCGACGCGTTCAGACGCCACGGCGACCGCGTCCGCGGAGTCTATCGCGCGCACTATCGGTTCGACGCGACCATGGGAAACCCATACGCTCAACCGCGACTCGAGCGGCCGGAGTGCCTCGATGGCAATCCACCGGACGTGATCTTCCCGTGGGAACAGGTCTATCTGGCTGCGGCAGCGTGTGCCGGCTCGGACTATCCAATGCTTGCCGCGCATCTTGGGATTCCCCTCGAGCGCGCCGATGTCGTGATCGAGGGCGTGTTCGATCCACGTGGCGAGTTCGACGGATTGTCGGAGTTTCGCGCGCCTGACGACGCGCGTCACTGCTACCGAACGTTACATGTTCGCACGACCCTCATCTCGTCAGCGCCGCATCGTGAGCTCGAGAAGCTCCATGAGCGAGTCGTCTCGAACAACATGGTGCTCGGCGCGCTGCGTGGAGTTCCGCTGACGAACGAGTTGAAGGTCGTTCCGGCGCATTCCATGGTCGGAGGCACACGATGACGGCAACCACTGGCGGTACGACGGACGCAGTTCGCGCCGCGAGCGCGAGCTGGCTTGCCGCCGTCGACACACGCGACGCGGAGCGAATCGCGCGCTTTTACGCAGAGGACGGCGTCTTTCTGGTTCCGAACGCGCCGGCTGCACGAGGTCGCGTGCAGATAACGGCGGTGTGGTCGCAGCTGCTCAGTGCGCCCAATGTCTCGCTCACGTGGGTGCCGATGACTGTCGACGTTGCGGTGTCTGCCGACTTCGCGTCGGAAATTGGGACATACCAGCTCAGTTTCGAGAGCGCCGGTGAGCGCGTCGAGGATGACGGCAAGTATGTCGTCGTGTGGCGCCGCGAGGCCGGTGATTGGAAAGTCGCCGCCGACATCTTCAACAGCAGTCGCCCGTCGCGGTAGACGCGAGCCGCCGCCTCACCCGGCCGCGCGCGCGTGCTTCCACAATTCCGCGCGATATCGGCCGGGAGCGAAGCGACCTGTCAGCTCGCCCTCAAATACTTGCAGCCAGCATCCTGTGCCCGGAGCGCGGCGAACACACCTGACGGTTGCATGATGATGCCGGGCAGCATCCCGGCGAGCGCCGTCTTCCGCGCAGCTTCGGGGCTCGACTTATCCTTTGCCGTCACGAGCGCGATCATGTCGTCGAAGGCGAGATTGCACGCGAGCGCGATGCCTCCGCGACTGAGATACTTGTCGAGCGCAACGGCGTCGAAGTCCGCGGGTACTTCGCCGCGCGAGGACGACAGCAGCGCCGGATTGCGATCGGTGCCTTGCTGCGTGATCGGGTGCAGGACCGGACTCTTCTTGGATACATCATATGTATCCCAAAACGCTTGCGTCATCGCGAGGGCGATCCCGTTGTGCCGAAGCACGAGGACCGGCGTGCATTCGTTCGGCGCGACCTTGAGAAACTCGGAGTACTGCTGGACCCAGATCGACGCGCGCCACACGCCATACGCGCTGTCGATCTCGGGGACGTCGAACACCGCGCGATACTTGCCTGTCACGCGATTGACCCAGGTGAAATCGAAGTCCTCGACTCGTGTGCGCGGCTCGGTACTGAACGCGCGCAACGCATCCGCGGAAAAGGGGACGGTTGCCAGCATTGCGCCTGCCGTGAGGCGCTCGACGAACTCGCGACGAGTGGACATGGGGCAAGGGGAAGAGGGAACCAAACGCGAGCGGCGGGCGGAGGTGGTACTTGCAAACAGGAGGCGCGAACCGAAGGCAAAGTTCGATCCTCGCCTGAGGGACTGAGAACGATGGAAAGGCCGCAATAGTTCCCCATCACACCTTCACGCCTCTTGGAGGATCGATTCGGGCGTCCTGCCAACGCGCCTCGAAACGCATCGCCACTTCGAGACGTATGGCTAAACACGCGGCGCAGCCTCAATTCAACCTGCCAACCTTGTCGTCGATGCACGGCACACGAAACGTTCGCCATCTATCGATTGGACGCGTTGCGGCCAGTATTGTTGCCATCGCCGCGTGCGGTAGATCCGCGCAGTCGCCACGTGCCGGGCATCTCGAGCTACACAGCGCACACTTTGCCGTTATTTCCGACGGTATCGACAGCGGATCAGTGGCCGCGCTCGTGGCGGCGCTCGAGGCGAATCGATCGCGCATCGTCGCCGACCTTCAGACGACATCGCTCGGCGCAACGCGCGTCGTCATTCAGTCCAAGGAGGCATTCGAGGCGGAGTGGGGATCGACGATTCGAGCGTCCGGCATTCGCTTCCAAGTCCAGGGCTTAACCGGACCCGATGGAACGATCTACATCTATGGACCGTGGGCCGCGCAGAACTCCGGTCGCTCGCTGCAACAGGTTGCGCTGCACGAGCTCGCCCACGCCGCAACGCGTCGTTCGGCGATCGACTACGTCGCGGCCGGCGGCCGCGACACTGTCGCCTATATCGCATCCGCGAGCGATCGCGACCCGCGAACGCGATGGCTGTCGGAAACCATCGCCGTATACGAGGCCAGGCAGTCGACCGATCTCAATCGCTACTGGTATCTGATCCGCGGCCGCTACCCGTCAATCGCGGACCTGAACGATCCGGCCAAGAGCCGTGTCTATGAGATAGGCTTTCGCCTTGCCGAGTTCATTCGGGCACAGTGGGGCGCGGATGCCCTGGTTGGCTCATTCGGAGCGATGGCGATGTTCAGGCAGCCCTCGGAGTTTCGAACGAGGAGTTGATGCACCGATGGTTTCTTCACGCGGAAGATCGTTACCTGTTGATCAAGCCGCGCTGGTTCGGCCGGTAGAAATTGGAGTCGTGCTTTCAGCTATCCTCGGCATGAAATGCCTCGTACGTTGAGCTGTCCAAGTTGCCGCACACGGAGCGCGCGATGACCGATTTTCTCCAGGACCTCCGCTACGCCCTTCGCACGTTCAAGCGAACCGCCGGGCTGACGTTCGTGATCGTCGCGTCGCTCGCGATCGGAATCGGGGCGAACACGGCGGTCTTCAGCGTCGTCAACGCGTTGCTGCTCAAGCCCCTTCCATATCCAAACCCCGATCGGCTGGCCGTTTTATGGCTCCGATCGCCGGGCATCAACATTCCGCAGGATTGGCCGTCGCCGGGACAATACTTCGATGTCAAGAACGAGAACAAATCGTTCTCCGAGCTTTCCATCTCGCAGGGACGCACCGGGACGCTGATCGGTCGCGGTGGATCCGCTCCCTTTACGGAGCCGGTGCGGGTCGAAGCGCTGCTGACGTCATCGAGCCTCTTTCATCTGCTCGGCGCGAAGGCGATGATCGGCCGCCTTCTGCTCCCCGACGAAGATCTCCCCGGCAAAGCGCCCGTCGTCGTGCTCAGCAACGCGTTTTGGAAACGGGCGCTCGGCGGGGATCCCGGCATCGTCGGAAAGACGATCGTCCTCAACGGATTTTCGGCGCAACGGGATTCGATCCATCAGTTCCAGGTCGTCGGTGTGCTCGGGCCGGATTTCCTGCTCAACGCCGAGATCATGCCGACTGTCTCGAGCACGCAGCAGATGGATGTGTTTCTGCCGCTGCCCTTCGGCGCCGACGCGGTGAATCGCCGCGGCGATGAGAATTACAACCTCATGGCGCGGCTCAAGCCGGGCGTGACGATGGCGCAAGCCCATTCGGACGTCGCCGCGATCGCTGCACGCATCCGCGAGAAGGACAAGCGCGATCGAACGTTCACCATCGATGTCGTGCCGCTCATTGAGTCGGTCGTCGGCAACGTGCGACTCGCGGTATTGGTCGTCATGGGCTCAGTGACGCTCGTGTTGCTCATCGCGTGCGCGAACGTTGCCAACCTGCTGCTCACGCGCGCGACATCGCGCCAGAAAGAGATCGCCGTGCGCGTCGCACTCGGCGCGCGCTGGCAACGTCTCGTGCGACAGCTCCTCACGGAAACCACGTTGCTCGGTCTCATGGGCGGCGTGGCGGGACTTGTCGTCGCGGCGCTCGCGCTCGGCGCGATTCGCGCGATCAACCCAGGCAACATTCCGCGACTCGACGCAGTCGGTCTCGACGGACGCGTCCTCGCGTTCACCTTCGCGGTCGCGATTCTCACCGGCATTCTGTTCGGGCTCGCGCCGGCGTTGCGCGCAGCGCGAGTGGATCTCAATTCGACGCTCAAATCCGGCGGCAGAAATACACAGGGCGATGGAGGCCTGAGCAGCGCACGCGGACGCCTCAGGAACCTGCTCGTCGTCGCGGAAGTGGCGATCTCGATCGTGCTGCTGGTTGGGGCCGGCCTCCTCATTCGCAGCTTCGTGCGGCTGCAGAACGTGTCGCCTGGGTTTGTCCCGGACGGCGTCATCTCGATGCGCCTTGGCACGCCGGGGCGTCAGTTCGACAATCGCGATGCCGTCGTGGCGTATTACGCCAACTTCTCCGAGCAGCTCGCGAACGTTCCTGGCGTGAAGTCGCGCGGCGCGGTGTCATCGCTTCCGTTTACCTCGTCCGTCGGATGGGGACAGATCAACGTCGAGGGATGGACGCCCGAGCCGGGACAGGAGCTGCAAGTCGATCAGCGGAGCGCAACGACGAATTACTTCAGCACGATGCGCATCCCGCTCATTGCCGGCCGATTCTTCAGCGACGCCGATCTTGCCGAGAAGGCGGAGCCCGTTGCGATCATCGACAACAAGTTCGCGCAACGATTCTGGCCGAAGGGCGATGCGATCGGCAAACACGTGTGGTTCAATCCGGCGAGGAAGCTCACGATCGTCGGCGTCGTCGGCATCGTGAAGCAGTATGGTCTCGACGTCGACGGGCGGATCGTCGTTTATATGCCATCGCCGAGCGCGGGCTATCAGGTCGCGAGAACGTCCGGCGATCCATTCACCGTCGCCCGGGCGATGGTGAGGAAGATACACGAGTTGGATCCTGCGCTCACGGTGTTCGATATTCGAACGATGTCCGATCGAATGAGCGACTCGATGGCGCGGCAACGATTCGCGACCACGATGCTCGGCGTGTTCGCCGCGTTTGCGCTGGTGCTCGCCATCGTCGGTGTCTACGGCGTGATGTCCCACCTCGTCGCGCAGGGCTCGCATGACATCGGCGTTCGCATGGCGCTGGGCGCCGATCGGGGCGGCATTCTGCTGATGGTATTCCGTCGCGGCATGGAGCTGACGGTCGCCGGCGTGGTCGCCGGATTGATCGGAGCTGTGGCGCTGACGCGAGTGATGGCGAGCCTGTTGTTCGGCATCAGCGCGACGGACGTGCTGACGTTTTCGATCGTGCCGATCATGCTGATCGCGACAGCAGTTCTCGCGACCTACATCCCCGCTTTGCGCGCAACGCGCGTGGATCCGACGGTCGCGCTGCGCGAGGAATAGATCCCACTAGTTGCGCAACGATGTCAGCACCCGCTCGTGCTGTCTCGCGACGAACTGGATGAGAAACTCGCGATTGTCCTCTCCCCAGATGCCGCTGTGCCCGTCGATGATCTTCTGATGTGTTTGGACGACCATCACACTGTTGGTGCACTGACGGTCGTCGAGCGCGACCAAGTACAGCGAGTCCTTTTGCGCCGGGATCGTCGTACACGTGTGCGCGTTGTTCGCGAGAACGGGAGCAGATCGATCCAAGTCGAACTTGACTTGCCCGGGCAGCTTGGCGACGGCTACGCGCTCCGCTTTCGAGTGAGGCGTGCGCACATGTCCAAAGTTGCCGAGCGTCTGCCCGACCTTGAACCAAACGCTGCGAGCGCCGTCGTTGTCGGCATCCAGGACCAGCAACTGCGGCAGTGCGCCGTCCTGAGCGAAAGGCGCCCCGTCGGTCAGGACGGTGCGATCGAGCATGCTCGCTTCGATCGCTGGATTCACCGCGATCAGAAGGTCCGCTGGCGCGAGCGAGTTTTGCACGGCGATGGCAGTATCGGCGTTGATCGACCGACCGCGCCGCGACCTGACGGCTTGTTCCGCCACAAGTTGCGGTAGCGTCGCCGTCAGCAATGCGGCGCCGCCGAAGCTGTGGCCCGTGATGACGAGAAAGTTTTGTCGAACGATCGAGCTTGGGTCGGCTCGCCAGTCGTGCCACTTGCGGGAAATTCGCGCCAGTGCCGTCTCGAGCTGACCACGCCCGATACGCTCGGCGGTCGCTTTTCGGCTGAAGAACGTGAGATACTGCGCGACGAACGGAATGACGTACGTATTGTACCAGTGCGGATTCCACGTGTTCTGGCCGCGCCATGCGAAGTAGATCGGAAGGACCGTCGTCTTCGAGGTGGAGGCGTTGGACTGGAGCCGTCCCTGGAGGGACTTAGCGAATCTGTTGAACTCCTGGAGATTGTCGTTGTCCAGGCTCGCGTTGTTGTGCCAGCCGTGTATGAAGACGAGTACGACGACCGGGTGCCTCGTACTGTCGGGGTTGAAGGTGGCGGCATCCATCGCAGCAAGTGCGCTATCCAGCTGCCACGGGGCACGCATGTACCCGTCGTCATCGAATTCGACGATCGGCGAATGGATCCCGGCTTCGACGTAGCGATCGCGAGTTGCCGCGGTGTAGTACGTCTGATTGTATGGATGGCAGCCGCCCAACGTTGATACGAGTGCGAGCGCGCAAAACGCTCCGGCACGAAGATGGCGATGCATTTGGCGTTTCGAGTAGAAGTAGACGTCGCCGGGCTGGCAGGATTTTGACTACGCCGCGGCCGGGTGTGTCACAAACTCGAGTCAGCGCGCGGCGAGCACGTAGATCAACGCCAATGCCGACGGATCCGAGCTCTGCTGGCCATTCATAAGCGTGTGCCGTGTGCCTGTGGCCTCCCATCGACGGCCCGCAAGATGCGGCTCCGCTCAGTCGCAATGACACGCCGACCAGAAAAGGGGCGCGATGGCATCGACGAGGAAACGGCGGCTGAAACGAGGCGATCACGTCTCGTGGAATTCGGAGGCGGGTCGCGTCCGCGGTCATATCGTCCGAGTCATCACCTCACCACGAAAGTTCAAAGGCTACATCGTCCACGCGAGCCGAGACGAACCGCAGTATGAGATTAAGAGTGATACCACCGATCACGTCGCCATGCACAAGGGATCGGCGCTGAGGCGCCTGCGGTCGTGACGTCTGGATTGCGCCGACGTGCTCCTGACGATCATTGAGCTGACTGCGCTCGATGGCGTTGAGTGGCGCGCAAAGCCGATCCGGTTTCGCACGCCATTACAAATCCCTGATCTCGGCTGCCGGTCGAGCCGTGCAGCGCGGGGCGTCCGGGCGTACGAACGTCACAGGTTACTCGTTCCGAAGGTCCCACTGTCATGTTCGGCCGCGAGGGAACAAGATTGCTCGTCCCTCGCGACCAGCCCAGGTTGCTCAGGCGGCACATCGGCGCACGCGCTTACGTCAATTCCTATCTCATGATAAGTAAGAGGATTCGTGAAATAGTCGGTGATCTGTCGTCAACTGGATCGGACAACCGAATGAGCGTCGTGCTCACGCGAGTGGATGCAACGACCGGCGCCAAGCCGCAGTCGGTCGCACGATTGGCCGTAGGGCTGATGTTGCTCGGCATCGGCTATTTCGTGACGGCACGTCTCAGCCAGGGACTCCTGTTTCGGAATTCTCAGATCGGCGTCGTGTGGGTGCCCAATGCGCTCGTGTTGTCGGCGCTCATACTGACGCGTCGGAAAGCGTGGGGCGCCGTGCTCGTCGTGGCCGCGATAGCTCACGTCATCGCGATGAGCCCGGCCACTCCGTCGTGGAGAATGGCTTGGCAGATGGTGAGCAACACGCTGGCGGTCGTGGGCGCGTGCCTGCTACTTCGGCGGCTCATCGTCTTCCCGCTTCGATTCGAGGGCCGGCGCGAGCTGTTTCTCTATGCATGCGTCGTAGTCCTCATGCCCGTGATGCTCGCTCTGAGCTCACCGGCGTTTGTTTTCTCCGCGGCTGGCATCGAAACGTTGTACTCTCCGGCCATCGCGTTCACGCGCCTCGCGCTCGGCAACATATCGCCGCTCGTGCTCGTCACGCCTGCCGTCGTCTTGTGCTGTCAGGTCGATCCGCGCCGACTACGGGCGCTATCGAAGCAATCGGCAGCCGACATCGCGATCACGATCGGGACCGGGCTCCTGGTGAGCGTCATCGTTCTGAACTCCGAATCGGGCGTTGCCGGAGCGCCGTGGCTGTTGCTGTTGACCTTCCCGCCACTCATCTGGGCGGCCGTGCGGCTCGGCCCCACGGGAGCGAGCACGCTCCTGTTGCTCGTTGGCGCCCTCTCGATCTGGGGAGCAAGCCAACAACTCGGCCCGTTCGTCTCGAACGCGAATGCCGACGTCGTGCTCTCGCTGCAGGTCTACTGGATCGTGATCGGCCCGCCAGTTCTGCTGCTCGCCGCCGTGGTTCGGGAGCGCGAGCTCGTCGAGGTCACGCTGCATGATCAAAGCAGCCAGCTCGCCCGAGCGACGCGCCTTGCCACAGCCGGCGAGCTCTCGGGCGCGTTGGCGCACGAGCTGCGTCAGCCGATGACATCGATTCTCGCGAACGCACAGGCGGGGCTGCTGCTCCTCAGAAAAGATCCGACGGCCGTGGATCAAATCCGGGAGATTCTCGAAGACATCGTCCAGCAGGATCAACGCGCGTCGAACGTCATTTCCAACATTCGGAGCTTACTCAAGGGCGACAGCGTGAAGCTCGAGCCCGTGACGCTCGAGTCGGTGGCGCGTGACGCGTTGATGCTCACGCGGTCGACCGCCGTCCTCGCGGGAGTTCAGGTCCACGCGCAGATCCCATCATCCAGCACGCGAGTGCGCGGCGACTACGTGCAGCTGCTTCAGGTGCTCGTCAACCTGATCGTCAACGGCTGCGAGTCGATGGCCGACGTTTCGTCCTCGGACCACATCCTGCGATTTCGCGTCGAACAGGCCGGTCCCGATCGAGTCGAAGTGTCGGTTGGCGACTCTGGCGTGGGTCTGCCCGCCAACGGGGAAGACCGAGTGTTCGAAACCTTCTTCACGACGAAGGACGACGGCCTGGGCCTTGGGCTTTCCATCGGCCGGTCGATCGCGTCCGTTCACGGCGGCCGATTGTGGGCGGAGAACAACGCCGATCGCGGTGGCGCGACGTTCCATCTCGAGTTGCCCACGTTCGCCGAGAAGCTCGCCCTCAATAACTAGCTCCATCGCCCCTCAACCTCGATGCAGACCGGACGATTGGCGTGTCGCCTGCCCGCACGTTCGCATGGCGGTGGCCATTGTTCACGTCGTCCGTATCAGGAAGCGCGGTCGATGTCGGCAGACCACTTGCGGTGATCGAGCCGGCACGATCGGAGCATGCGGCCGGGCCCGCGACGGCAAATAGCACGGCGCCCAAGGTCAGGCGTCTCGACATCAGCATTCTTACCCTCCAAACGGGTTGGCCTCGAGAACGGCGCCAGCGAGGGGATGCCGTTTCTCGGCGAGACGTCGAAGCGCGTATCGCGAGGCTCAGCCTACGCCAGGGTGATCGTCCGGTTATCGTCCGCGGCGTCGTTTTTAATGACGTATGCCGAGTCGTCTCTGCCTTCTTGGCCCGGTGCGGCTCACTGCCCCCGCGGGAGTTTGCGTTCGCCGTGCCGCGCAGCAGCGTCGCGTCGCGTTGCTCGCGATCGTGGCAGCCTCGCCAGAGGCGTCGATCAGCCGCGATCGATTGCTCGGCCTCCTCTGGCCCGATCGCGATGAGCGCAGCGCGCGCCATCTCCTGGCCGATTCGCTGTACGTCCTGCGACAGACCTTTGGCGACGATACGATCGTCGCATCGGCGGAGGCCGTGCAGTTGTCGACGGACCTGTGGACCGATGTCGCCGAGTTCCTTCGCGCAGTTGCGAGCGAACGCTGGGGCGCGGCGCTCGAGCTCTATCGCGGCGATTTTCTCGACGGCTTCTACGTTCGAAACGCGACCGACTTCGATCAGTGGGCGCACGGCGAGCGAATGCGATTTCGTACGCTCGCCACGCGCGCCGCTTCAGCGCAGGCCCGGGGTCTCGCGGCGACCGGGCGACTCGGCGACGCCGTTATCGCGGCGGAACGAGCGCTCGAGCTTGCGCCATGCGATGAAACGGTCTTTCGAGATCTCACTCGACTTCTGATTGCAGCGAAGAACCGCGCGCGCGTCGAAGCCGTCGCTCGCGCGTTCACCGAGCGCCTCGCAACTGAGCTCGGCATCGCACCGTCGGCCGAGACTCTGCGACTCGTTCGGGATGCTGGTGCTCTGTCGACGACTGAGCCGATCGTCGTCATCGCGCCGGCGCCGCGGCGGCCCCGGCGTCGGCACGCTCTGGACTCGACGACGAGTGCGATCATCGCGCAAGGCAGATTCCACTGGCAGCAGCGAACGCGCGTGTCGGTGGAGCGCGCGGTCAGCTACTTCACTCGCGCGACGCAACGCGACCCGCGTGCAATCGACGCGTGGTGCGGGCTCGCCGACTCCTGGGTTGCGATGGGCGGCCGCGGATACGCGCCGCTCGATGTGGCGATCAAGCATGCTCGCGGTTGTGTCGACCGCGCGCTCGCGCTCGACGATACACTCTCCGCGGTGCACACGTCGATCGGCGGCTTGAACATCATTCGTCGCCGCTGGTACGACGCCCGGATGTCACTTGGCCGGGCGATACAGCTCAACCCGCGGAATGCGAACGCGCATCATTGGCTGTCGTTGACATTGAGCGCCGGGTTTGGCGATTTGGACGGCGGGCTCAGGGAGCAAACGATCGCTGCGCGTCTCGATCCGATCGGCGCCGTGCAGGTCGGTGCGCTCGGTTTGCTGCGCTACTTTCGTGGCGAGTACGAGTTGTCTCGATCGAGCTTGGAGGCGGCGTTTCACCTCAACGCCGACTTCGAGGAAGGCCACGCCGGACTTACGCGCGTCGCGGCTCGCTTGGGCGATGCGTCGACTGTGTTCACCACAATCGAGTCGAGTCTTGCGAGGCGCGGCGACATACGCGGTGACCTGCTCGCCGAACACGCATCCGCGATGGCGGTGCTCGGCGAATCGCGACGATCACGCGATCTCGCCGACCAGGCTGCCTTTCATGAGGCGATGCCTATGAACATCGCGCTTGCGTGGGCGAGCCTCGGCGACGCCGATCGCGCGTTTCACCACTTGGCGCGTGAGTCGTTCCTGGTGTACTCGACACCGCAGACGCTCTTGTGGGATCCGCGACTCGATATGATCCGAGGCGACGCGCGCTTCGTCCGGGTTCGAGAGCGCATGGAGCGCGTCTGGAACCCGGACTGGCGTTGAGAATTCAGTGCATACTCACAGCGATTTCAAGTACTCGACGAGATCGTGCTTTTGCTCGGCGGTGAGCCCGAGCTTGAAGAAGCCGTCGTAGTGATTCACGACGTCGTCCAACGTCGCGAAGCGACCGTCGTGGTAGAATCCGCCTTTCGCTCGAACGAAGAGTCCCTTGAGCGGTGTGGTCCGGTAGCGTCCGTCGGGCGATCGCATTGCCTGGAAATCGTCGATTCCGATCTCCGACGCCTTGTGCATCGGCCAGCCGGGCTCCGTGAACAAGGGCGGGACGTGGCAGCGTGAGCAGGTCGCCTTTCCGTCGAACAGTATCTTGCCGCGCGAAGCGGCGGCCTGATCGTAGCTGTTTGCCGGCGGCGTCGGTGCCTCGATCGAGAGCTGGTAGGCCTGCAATGCCGCGAGCTTCGGCGTGACGAGGTCCGGAGTGGATCGCACATCATAGAAGTGCGTGCGCTGCGCGACCGGGAACTTCGCCGGGTCATTCAAGCGCGGGTCGAAGTACGTACCTTTGGCGTGCATCTGCGTGACGGCGACATACGCGTTCCACTGCGGCATCGACCCCCAGCCAGTGTACGTGTGCAGGTTCGCGCCGGCGAGTCCAAACGCCGCTGGGATCAACGTCGCGGCGGTTTTGCCGTCCGGACGAAAGGCCTTGCCATCCTGATTCACCTCGGCATCGAATCTCCCCGGTCCCCAGCTGTGCAGCACTTTGCGAAGGGCTGCCGAGTCGAGCTTGAGCGCTTGCTCGAAGGGCGTGAGCGTGGGAGCCATCGCGACGATCGCGCCAACGTTGAGGTCGCGATTGGGATATGCGTCGAGGCGGCTGCCGATGCCCTTCGTGAGTGCATCGTTCACGGTCGAGTGGCAGAACGCGCAGGTGATGCCGATGCGCGTTGGCGTCATCGAAGTGCCGGAGTAGTACGCGTGCACGCCGACGACCGCGTTCGCTTTGAGCAGCGCGAGCGTCGTGGCGGGGTCATCGAGGTTCGCCTTGCCGCCACGGATCGCGTCGACGGTTGCTTTGTCGAGTCGATCGACGTCGACCTTGAGACCGGCCGCGAGCGCTTGCTTTGGCGTGAGCCCTGGCCCGACACCACCGTGCGCGCTCCCGGCGATCGCGAGATGCAACTGGAGCGTATCGCCCCAGAAATATTCGTCGCCGAAGGTATCGTCGCGGAACACGGACTGCCCATCGTTATGATTCGCCGCCGTCGCCGCTGGATTGCCTTCGGCCGCAACCGCGAACGCGCTCGGGCGCGAGCGCCCGTCAGCGGACTGCGCGCTGCTGTCGTTCTTCAGCGTCGAGCATGCGGACGCCGCGATCAAAAGCCCTGAAGCCGCCAATACACCACCACCGAACCGAGGCATAGACATCCTCCGGACCGAGCCACGAGAGTAGGCGCCGGTTGTTAGCCGGCGGCGGCGATGCGGTCCGCAAGCGATATACCAATAATTTTATTGTTAAATGTTTATACGTAGAGTGGCGGCACAGGGATGGACCGTCGAGCTCAGCGCTCGTTGTGATCTCGACGCCGTGATCTGGCGCAGCCGGCTCGTGCATGCAGGTGGATGCAGGTGGATGCAGGTGGATGCTCGTTCGCCGCGTCAAGGAGTTGAAGCTTTCGGCCGGGCTGTGCATTTACGTATGCCCACTCGCCCGCGAGTCCACAAAACGAACGTGATGCAGAACCTCTGGAATGACGACGATGCCCGCGCGTGCGGCGACGATCCGCTCGCGCTTCGCGTCTACACGTCGCGACTGCTCGGCCGCGATCCGTCGCTCGTGCTGCACGGCGGCGGCAATACGTCCGTGAAGACGTCGGTGCGCAACGTGTTCGGCGAATCCGAAGATGTGCTCCTGGTGAAGGGCAGCGGATGGGATCTCGCGACCATCGAGGCCGCAGGGTTTGCGGCCGTGCGGCTCGATGTCTTGCGGCGGCTCGCGACGCTCGAGCACATCTCGGATACGGCGCTCGTGCGCGCACAACGTGCTGCGATGGTCGATCCGGCGGCGCCGGATCCGAGTGTCGAGGCCGTGCTCCACGCGGTCATCCCATACGCGTTCGTCGATCACACGCACGCCGACGCGGTCGTCGCGTTGACGAACACGCCGCGCGGCGCGGAGCTGATCGGCGAGGTCTACGGCACGTCGGTGCTCGTCGTTCCATATGTGATGCCGGGATTTCCACTCGCGCGCGCCGTGTACGACCTGTCGAAGCGCATCGACTGGTCGCGGTACCAAGGAATGGTGTTGCTCCATCACGGCATCTTCACGTGGGGCGATACCGCGCGCGCGAGCTACGACGCGATGATCCGCCTCGTGGCGTGTGCGGAAGAGCGGATCGCGAAAACACCCCGTCACCCCGAGCGCAGCGAGGGATCTCGACGTCCTGCACTTCCGCTGTCATCACTGGCACGTTTGCGCCGTGCGGTATCTGATGTCGCGAGGAAGCCGATGATCGCGATCATGGCCGACTCGCCCGCGGCACGCGCGTTCGCCAGTCGGCCTGACGTCTCGAGCGTCGCGACACGTGGGCCACTGACTCCCGATCACGTCATTCGGACCAAGCGCGTGCCGTTGATCGTCGAGAACGATCCCGCCGTGGACGTCGATAGTTTCGCGGCCGCATACGCCGACTACTTTCGCCGCCACGACGACGGCACGCGAACGATGCTCGACGCGGCGCCACGCTGGGCCGTCTGGCCAGGGCAGGGAATCGTTGCGTTCGGGCGCACGTCGCGCGACGCCCGCATCGTTCGCGACATCGCGGAGCACACGATCTCCGCGATCGAATGGTCGCAAGGCTTGGGCGGCTGGCGCGCACTGCCGGAGCGCGACCTCTTCGACGTGGAGTACTGGGAGCTCGAGCAGGCGAAGCTGCGAAAGGGCAGCGCAGGCAAGCCGTTCGACGGGAAAGTCGCGCTCGTAACCGGTGCGGCGAGCGGCATCGGGCGCGCCGTCGCGCGGGAGCTTGCGGCGCAAGGTGCGGCAGTGGTGACCGCCGACGCGCGCCCGATGCCGAACCCGATCGGCAGCGACGCGATCCACGTGGAGTGCGATTTGACCGACGCATCCGCACCGCGGACGGTCGCCGAGCACGCGGTTCGTGCGTTCGGTGGGCTCGATCTCCTGGTCAGCAACGTCGGCGTGTTTCCGAAGTCGGCGCCCATCGAGGCGCTCGACGGCGAGATGTGGCTGCGTGCGTTCGACGTCAACGTGGCGAGCCATCAGAGAATGCTCACGGCGTGCGTGCCGCTGTTGCGCTTGGGTATCGCGCCCGCCGTCGTGGTTGTCGGATCGAAGAATGTTCCCGCCCCCGGTCCGCAACAGGCGGCCTACTCCGCAAGCAAGGCCGCGCTCACGCAGCTGGCGCGGGTCGCGGCGCTCGAGCTAGCGGGCGACGGCATCCGGGTGAACATCGTCCACCCCCACGGCGTGTTCGATACGGCGCTCTGGACGGATGAGATGCTGCAGTCGCGCGCCGCGGCTTACGGGATCACCGCCGAGCAGTACAAGCGCCGAAACCTGCTGGGCGTGGAGGTCACGTCACAAGCGGTGGCGGACGTCATCGTCGCGTTGGCGGGGCCCGCGTTTTCCTGCACGACGGGGGCGCAGATTGCAGTCGATGGCGGGAACGATCGCGTGATCTGAGAGGTGCGAAAAAAAGCCGCGAGCGACGCGGCATACGCGCGTCGCTCGCGGGAACGAACCGTCGTGATCACTTCGGCGTCAGTGTACCAACGAGGCCGTGCGTTTCATCGTTGGGGCCCGACGAGAAGAACAGCGTCGGTCCACCGCCTGGGGCGGGCAGCAGCTGCCACAGGCCGGGGATCGCGATCTGCGCGCCGTCGACGCCATGCAGCATCTCGACGAGCGCGCCGGTGTTCGGATCGTACGCGCCGATCAAGCCGTCGCCGAAGTTGCCGATGATGACGTCACCGCCCAACGAGCCGAAGCCGGTCGGTGCGACTGCGATTCCCCACGGCGAGTTGAGCGAGCCTTGCGAAACGAAGCGGCGAGCGAGCGTGCCGTCGGCATTGAAGACGTCGACAAACCCGTTGCCAACACCGGCTTCATCGTCCGTGTTGTCCGGCGCGAGCTGCTTCGCGTACGTGACGTACAGACTGCCGTTGATGTTCGCGATGCCGAAGGGCGCGAAGCCCGCCGGAATCGTCGCGTCGCTGAAGCTCTTCACGAATGCGAAGTTCTTGTCGAACACGTCGACCGTGCCGGCGTGGAAGTTCGTCGCGTACAGGAAGTTCGCGCCGGCATTCGCTGCCATGGCGAGGCCCTTGTACACCGCGCCCGTCGCCGAGCGATCCGAGACGATCGACGCCGTGGTGCCGGTGTTCCACGCTGAGATCGTGCCGTCTTCGGCCGCGAAGAGGAACAGCGCCGGGCTGCCATTCGACAGGCTGAAATCCGTCGTCGAGTTGAAGATCATTCCCGTCGGTACGCCGGTCTCGCCGGCGGCGGCGCCGGGAATCGTGACGGTCAATGATTGCTTCGTTCCGTCCTGCGCATACGTCGTCGACGTTCCTGTCCCATTGTTCGCTACCCACAAAACGCCAGTAGAGCCAAATGCCATCCCCCAGGGATTCACCAGATTCGCATCAACGGTCTTCGCGCCAATCGATGCGACGTCGGCGACGAGATTCGTCTGGGCGAACTCTTGGACCACCGGCGTGACCGGCGTGACGACGTTGAGGCCGTTGAACTTGTCGCCGCACCCGATCGCCGTAGCGAGGGCGGCGATGGCACCAAACGACACGCTGAACCGTGCTACTGAACGGTGCATGATTCCTCCAACTCCGAGTTGAGCCGCGTGACAACCGACCGGCGCTCGCCGGGCGTGGCGGGTCGAGGGAAGCACTGACAAGAAGCGCACCGAGGTGCCGCGTTTTGCGAGGTTGGCGAGTCGCGGTCGCTTCGTCTGACCGCGTGCGCGGCTTCAGGAATGAATTCTTTGTGTCACACGCACTGCGCGAAGCGCCGCGTCGCGATGACGAACTTGGACGAGGCCGGGTCTACTCGATGATTCTTTTCGATTCGGAGCTGCTCATGCGTCGTCACAGTCTTCTCGTGGTCCTCGCGCTCGTGTGTGCCGTTGCACCACTCGGCGCGCAAACGAAGAAGTCGAGTGCCGTGTGCAAGGACGGCACGACGTCGCTGCTGACAGCCAGCGTCGTCTGCGGCGGGCATGGCGGCATCGACTCTGTCGCTACGGCCGCGGCGAAAAAAGCGGCAAAGGCCGCGAAGGCGGATGCCAAAGCCGCGAAGGCGAAGCTATCACAGAATTCTCAAAAGGCCGCCGCCGCCGCCGCGGTGGCAAAGAAGGCGGACGCCAAAGCCGTAAAGGCGGAAGAGAAGGCGGCGCGCGACTCGGTGGGTGCGACGGCGCAATGCAAGGACGGCACGTACTCGCACGCGGTGTCGGGACAGGACGCGTGCGCTCGGCACGGCGGCGTGGCCCGCGCGATCAAGCGCGCTTCGTAGCCCTTCGAACGCGCTCGGGCCCCGGCCCTGCGCGGGAGCCCACAAAAAGTCGCTTATGCCATCCGGTGCCGACCCGGCCCGGGCTGGTCTTAACGGTTGCCCCGAAGGGAGTTAGCTTTGCGGAGGCCAACTCGCGCCCGCCCGCGACGTGCCGAACACATTGCACTCCTCTCGCGTAGTATACCGTGACCGCGTTGCTTGGCCGCAACCCTTTGCTTGGCCGAGCTCGTAGTTAGCGCCCGAGGCGCCGCCTCGGACAAACCACCGATTTCCCCTCGATGACCGGCTTGCGACTCCATCACCGTCGCGCATCGTTGCTGTCTTTGGCTGCTGCGCCGCTTGTTCTCGTGTCGTTCACCGCCTGCACCAAGAAGCAGGAGCGCGCACCGCGGCCGACCGCGACCGTCTCAGTCGTCCCGGCAAAGCGAGCCACCGTACCCTATGTGATCGAAGCGAATGGGATCGTGACACCAATGCAGACGGCGAATGTCGTCTCGCAGGTCGACGGGATCATTCTCAGCGTGGACTTCAAGGAAGGCGACGAAGTTCAGGCCGGCCAGCCGCTCTTCCACATCGATGCACGACCCTACCAGAACGCGTATGCGCAGGCGGTCGCCGTTTTGGCGCGCGACAGCGCCAACGCCGCGCATGCCAAAGAAGAGCTCGACCGCTACCAGAAGCTGCTCCAGGCGAGGGTCGTGACTCCGCAGGATCTCGCCGTTCAGGCTACCGCTTCCGCCACGGCGGACGCGACGGTTCGAGCCGATCAAGCCGCGGTAGAAACGGCGAAGTTCAACCTCGACAATACGGTGATTCGCGCCTCCATCGGGGGAAGGACGGGCGGAGTGCTGGTCCGGCGCGGCAATCTGGTCCGTGCCGCTGGCGCGACCCCTTTGGTTGTCATCAACCAGGTGCGTCCGATCTACGTTCGGTTCGCGATTCCGTCGTCCCAGTTGGCGCTCGTGCTTCAATATGGATCGAAGGGAGGTCTGCCCGTCGCGGCCGTTCCAGGTGGAATCGCGCCGGCGTCGCCCTCGATTGATTCACTTGCGGCTGCGGCAACCGCCGATCCGGTGCAGGATGCTCCTTCTCGTCCCGGAGCCCAAATGGGCGGGTCGGGAGGTTCTCCGGGAAGCGGTGGAAACAGCGGCGGCGGCCCAACCGGCGGCAACGGGGGCGGTGGCTTCGGTCCTCCGATGGGTCCGGTCGCCAGCGGCTCTCCAGCCGGAGGCAACGGCGGCACGCCTGGTGGTTCGGGTTCGGCGCGTGGGCGTCGCGGCGGTACGACCTCGTCCACGTCGTCGGGTGCAGTTGCTCAGCCGCGTGCTGCCGGCATTCAGGGCGATCGGATGATGGGCAAGTTGTCGTTCATCGACAACGCGGTGGACACCAGCACGGCCACTGTTCAGCTCAAGGCCACCTTTGACAACGACGCCGGCCGACTCTGGGCGGGCCAGTTTGCCTCGACGTCGCTGCACCTGTTCGACGAGGACAACGCGCTCGTTGTTCCGTCGCAGGCGGTGGTGACCGGCCAGCGCGGCGCATACGTATATGTCGTCGATCAGGCAGACACCGCGCGCCAGCGCGCGGTGACGGTCGAGCGCGTCGCCGGCGGATTGGCGGTGATCTCAGGCGGAATAGCCGAGGGCGATCGCGTGGTCATCGACGGCATGCTGCGCCTCCAGCCCGACGTCGCGGTCAGACTGCGCGGAGCCGATGGTGGTCCGGGCGGCGGTGGACGTCGTGGCGGCGGCCGCGGCAAAGGAGGCGGCGGCAACGGCGGGAGTAAAGGCGGAGGCGCATGAGCCTAACCGGGCTGTTCATCAAACGGCCGGTCATGACGACGTTGCTCATGATCGGCATTCTCGTGTTCGGCATCGTGTCGTACCGGAAGTTGCCGGTGAGCGACCTGCCGGCGGTCGAGTATCCGTCGATCAACGTCGGCGCCAATCTTCCCGGCGCCAGCCCCGAGACCATGGCAGCGACCGTCGCCACGCCGCTCGAGAAGGCGTTTTCGGCGATCGCCGGCGTCGACGAGATGACGTCGAACAGCGGTACGGGCAATACGAACATCAACATGACGTTCGCGCTCGATCGCGACGTCGAAGCGGCGGCGCAGGACGTGAACGCGGCGATCGGCAAGACGCTGCCCTTCCTGCCGTCGACCATTTTGCCGCCGAACTATCACAAGCAGAATCCGTCCGCGTCGCCGATTCTCAACATCGCGCTCACGTCGAACGTGCTGCCGATGACGCAGGTCGACGAGTACGGCCAGACACTGATCGCGCAGCGCCTGTCGATGATCGAAGGTGTCGCGTCCGTCGGCGTGTGGGGCTCAGCGAAGTATGCGGTTCGCGTGCAGCTCGACCCGAATGAGCTGGCGAGCCGCAACATCGGCGTGTCGCAGGTCGCGAACGCGATTCGCAACAACAACGTCATGCTGCCCACGGGCGTCCTGTACGGCAAGGACAAGACGCTCACCGTCATGGCGACCGGGCAGATGAACAATGCGTCGGAGTTCCGGCGCCTCATCGTCGCCTATCGCAACGGCGCTGCCGTCCGGCTTGGTGATGTCGCGAACGTGCTCGACGACATTCAGAACAACAAGTCGGTCAGCTGGTACGACGACGAGCGCTCCGTGAACCTCATGGTGCAGCGTCAGCCGGGCACGAATACGGTGGAAGTGGCGTCGCGCGTCAAAGAAGCGCTCACGGAGATCGAGAAGGGGCTGCCGCCCACGCTCAAGATTCACATTCAGTACGACCGCTCGATCTCCATCCAGAACGCGGTCGCCGACGTCAAGATGTCGCTGCTCGTCGCGCTCGCGCTGGTCGTCGCGGTGATCTTCATCTTCCTGCGAAACGCGGTTGCGACGCTCATCCCGAGCCTCACGCTTCCGCTCGCGATCGTCGGGACGTTCTCGGTGATGTACGCGCTCGACTTCAGCATCGACAATCTGTCGCTCATGGCGCTGACGCTCGCCGTCGGCTTCATCGTGGACGACGCGATCGTGATGCTCGAGAACATCGTGCGGCACATCGAGATGGGAAAACCACCGCGACAGGCGGCGCTCGAAGGGTCGCAGGAAGTCGGCTTCACGGTGCTGTCGATGTGTCTCTCGCTGGCCGCCGTGTTCATCCCGCTCATGTTCATGGGCGGCATCATCGGCCGGCTGTTCCGCGAGTTCGCGATCACGATCAGCGTGTCGATCCTCGTGTCGGGCCTGGTCGCGCTGACGCTCACGCCGATGCTATGTAGCCGGCTGCTCAAGTCGCACGAGAAGACGAAGGAATCACACGGCAAGCTGTTCAACTTCGCAGAGCGCGTGTTCAATGGCGCGCTTCGCGGCTACGAGCGAAGCCTGGGCTGGGTGATGCGCCACCGGCCGTTCACGCTCGTGTTCTCCGGCCTCATTCTCGCCGCCACGGTTCTGCTCTGGACGGTGATTCCGAAGGGACTCTTTCCGCCCGACGACACCGGCTCGCTGAACGCGACGGCGGAAGCGCCGCAGGGCACGACGTTCGTCGAGATGCTCAAGATCGGAAAGCAGGTCGGGGCGAAGCTCGCCACCGATTCGAACGTGGCGTCGTTCACCACGAACGTCGGCAGCATGGGCAGCTCCAACCAGGTGCAATACAACATCACGCTCAAAGCGGCCGGCACACGTCCACCCGCGGACTCCATGGTCCGCGAGTTGATGCGCGTCATGGCCGGCGTTCCGAACGTGCAGGTATTCGTGACGAATCCGCCGAGCATCCGGATCGGCGGCCGCGGAAGCAAGACGCTCTATCAGTACACGCTGCGCGGCTCGGATATCACGCAGCTGTACGATCAGGGCGGCAAGCTGATGCTCGCGCTGCAGGAAAACCGCAAGCTCACGGGCGTCACGTCGGATCTGCTCAACAAGGCGCCGATCGTTCGCGTGCACATCGACCGACAGAAGTCGGCGCAGCTGGGCGTCACGCCGCTCGGCATCGAGCAGGCGTTGGCCAACGCATTCAACCAACAGCAGGTGTCTACGATCTTCATGCCGACGAACCAGTATTATGTCGTCATGGAGACCGTGCCGAGCGCGCAGCTCGATGCGGCGGCGCTGGAGCATTTCTTCGTGCCGGGTCCGGGTGGTAAACAGATTCCACTGACGGACGTTGCTACATTCGAGATGACGACCGGACCGCTGAGCGTTGCGCACTCGGGTCAGATGGCGTCCATGACGATCTCGTTCAACCTCGCCGGCGGCGTGTCGCTGGGTGAGGCGACGGACGAAGTCACGCGCGTCGCGCGACAGATGCTGCCGGCCACGATCACGGGCCAGTTCGCCGGCACGGCCGCGGCGTTCCAGGACTCGCAACAGGGCATGGGACTGCTGCTGCTGATCACGATCTTCATCATCTACATCATTCTCGGAATTCTCTACGAGAGCTTCATCCATCCGGTCACGATTCTGACCGGATTGCCGTTCGCTGCGTTCGGCGCGCTGTTCGCGCTGTATCTCACGGGCGTGGAGCTCGGCGTGTATGGCTACGTCGGCATCATCATGCTGATCGGCATCGTGGAGAAGAACGCGATCATGATGATCGACTTCGCGTTGGAACGTCAGCGCAACGAACACATCTCGCCGGCGAAGGCGATCATCGAGGCGGCGAGTGTTCGTTTCCGCCCGATCATGATGACGACCGTGTCGGCGATCGTCGGCACGCTGCCGATCGCGATCGGCATCGGTACGAGCGCGGCGTCTCGCCGGCCGCTCGGTATTGCCGTCGTGGGTGGCCTCGCGTTCTCCCAGATCGTGACGCTGTTCGTGACGCCGGTGTTTTACACGTACTTCGACGAGCTGCAGGCGTGGCTCGGCCGACGCGCGAAGACTGCGATCGCCGATGCGCCGCATCCGGTGCCTGTAGCTGGTGATTGATGTTGTTTCGCTCCAGTCGGTATCAACTGCCTCGATACGGGCACTAACGGAGCAACAGCACGGGTACGAACCGGACTACGTCAATTTTTTGGTCTTTGCTTTTAGTGTGACTTCGTAAGGCTTTGAGTTTTCATCCGCCGTTCAGTCAGTGCCGGTCCTGGTTCCCGTTCGTACCCGTATCCGTAGCAGTTCCGCACGACTGAGCCCCTGATACAGCAGCACGCTGAGTAGTCAATGAATTTCACGACGCTGTTCATCAAACGCCCCGTCATGACGACGCTCGTCATGATCGGCATTCTCGTCTTCGGAATCGTCGCGTACCGCCAGTTGCCGGTGAGCGATCTGCCGAACGTCGACTTCCCGACCGTGACGGTGAGCGCGACGCTGCCGGGCACCAGCCCCCAGACGATGGCGGCGACCGTCGCCACGCCGCTCGAGAAAGCGTTCTCGACGATCGCCGGCATCGACAACATGACATCGACGTCGAGCCTCGGGCAGACACAGATCGTCGTGCAGTTCGCGCTGGATCGGAACATCGACGCCGCCGCGCAGGACGTGCAGGCCGCGATCGCGCAGTCGATCCGCAGCTTGCCGCAGGGCATCATTCCGCCGTCCTATCAGAAGACGAACCCCGCCGACGCGCCCATCCTGACACTCGCGCTCACGTCGGATGAAGTGCCGCTGTCCACGCTCGACGAATTCGGCGAGACCACACTCGCGCAGCGATTGTCGATGGTCGGCGGCGTCGCGCAAGTGCTCGTCTACGGCGCGCAGAAGTACGCGGTCCGTCTCCAGCTCGATCCGAACCAGCTCGCGACGCGGAACATCGCGCTCGAAGACGTCGCAAACGCGATCACGTCGCAGAACGTGAACATGCCCACGGGCGTGCTCTACGGGCCGAAGACGGCGCTGACGGTGCAGGCGACCGGACAGCTCGAGAACGCGAATCAGTTCAGCGATGTCATCATCGCGTACCGCAACGGCGCCCCGATACACCTCGACGAGATCGGGCGCATCACCGACGACGTTCAGAACAACAAGACGGCGAGCTGGTACAACGGCTCGCGCGCCATCGTGCTCGCGATCCAGCGCCAGCCCGGCACGAACACGGTGGACGTCGCGAACCGCGTGAAGGTCGCGCTCGAGAAGCTGTCGACCGAGATTCCGCCTTCGGTGAAAGTCTCGACGCTCTACGATCGCTCGGCGACGATTCAGGCGTCGGTCGACGACGTGACGTTCACGCTCGAGCTCACGCTCCTGCTCGTCGTCCTCGTCATCTTCCTGTTCCTCAGAAACTGGTCGGCCACGATCATCCCGAGCCTCGCGCTGCCGATGTCGATCATCGGCACGTTCTCGGTGATGTACCTCCTGCACTACAGCCTCGACAACCTGTCGCTGATGGCGCTCACGCTCGCCGTCGGCTTCGTGGTGGACGACGCGATCGTGATGCTCGAGAACATCGTGCGCCACCTCGAGATGGGCAAAACGCGCATGCAAGCGGCCATCGACGGTGCGGCCGAAGTCGGCTTCACGATTCTGTCGATGACGTTCTCGCTCGCCGCGGTGTTCATCCCGTTCCTGTTCATGGGCGGCATCATCGGCAAGCTGTTCCATGAATTCGCCGTCACGATTGGCGTCGCGATTCTCGTCTCCGGTTTCGTGTCGCTCACGTTGACGCCGATGCTGTCGAGCCGCTTCCTGAAGTCCGACCATGGCAAGCCGCACGGCCGGCTCTACATGGCGTCGGAGCGCTTTTACGAGGCGTGGCTCGGTCTCTATGAGAGAACGCTCGCGTGGGTGATGGCGCGCCGGCCGCTGGCGTTGGCCTTTTCGTTCGTCATCCTCGTCGCGACGGGCTACCTGTTCTGGCGCACGCCGAAGGGTTTGTTCCCGACCGACGATACGGGCCAGCTGCTCGCGACGACCGAGGCCGCGGAGGGCGTCTCGTACGACGCGCTCGTCGATCATCAGCGCGAAGTCGCCGCGCTCGTCGCGAAGGATCCTGACGTTCGTTCCGTGACGTCGTCCGTCGGCACCACGGCCGCCGCGAACCAGGGCCAGCTCACCATCGACCTCAAGCCGATCGAGGAGCGGAAGCGAAGCGCCGAGCAGATCTCGCGCGACCTCACGCGCGAAACCGCCGGGGTGTCGAATGTCTCGGTCTTCATTCAGAATCCGCCGGCGATCTCGATCGGCGGACTCGCGTCCAAGAGCTTGTACCAGTACACGCTCCAGAGCGGCGACATCAACGCGCTCAACACCTCGGCGCGCGAGCTCGAACGACGGCTGCGACAGGTGCCCGGACTTGTCGACGTCACCAGCGATCTGCTGATCGAGAACCCGCAGGTCACCGTCGACATCGACCGCGAGACCGCCGGCCAGCTCGGCGTCAATGCAAGCGAGATCGAGAACACGCTGTACGACGCGTTCGGCCAGCGGCAGGTGTCCACGATCTATACGTCGACGAACGAGTACTGGGTGGTCATGGAGCTGCTGCCGCAGTATCAAGCGGATGTCGACGCGCTCGGAAAGCTGTGGGTGCGCTCGCAGCGAGGACCGCTCGTGCCGCTCAGCACCGTCGCGAAGTTCCGCTACACTGTGGGACCAGTGACGGTCAACCATTCGGGACAGCTGCCGTCGGTCACGCTGTCGTTCAATCTTGCTCCCGGCGTCTCCCTTGGCACCGCGCTGCAAGCGGTTCAGCAGACGTCAGCCGAAGTATTGCCGAGCACCGTCGGGGCGAGCTTCTCCGGCATCGCGCAGGCGTTCGTGACGACGCAGCAGGGACTCATCCTGCTGATGTTGCTGGCGGTCTTCGTCATCTACGTCATTCTCGGCGTGCTGTACGAGAGCTTCATCCATCCGATCACGATCCTCACCGGTCTGCCGTTCGCGGCGTTCGGCGCGCTCGTGACGCTTCTTCTCTGCGGCCTCGATCTCGACATCTACGGATTCGTCGGAATCATCATGCTCATTGGCATCGTGGAGAAGAACGCCATCATGATGATCGACTTCGCCATCGAGGCGCAGCGCGACGGCAATCGTACGCCAACGAGCGCGATTCTCGAGGCGGCGAGCGTGCGCTTCCGTCCGATCATGATGACGACGATGGCGGCGCTCATGGGTGCGGTGCCGATCGCCGTCGGTTGGGGCGCCGGCGCGTCCACGCGCCGCCCACTCGGCGTGGCGGTCGTGGGTGGTCTCGCGTTCTCGCAGCTTGTGACGTTGTACGTGACGCCGGTCTTCTACACGTACCTCGACGAGTGGCAGCAGTGGTTCTCACGGCGGCGCGCGAAGAAGGACGCCGGCGTGGTTGGCGGGGAGCTCGCTCCCGTTCATTCCGGCGATCGAGCCACCGCGCAGTAGTCGCGGGTGAACGCACGCATCTTCAGGGTGGGCCCAGCTCGATCGTTCGGCGAATCAGATATCGAACGGGCTCGCCGCACGCGGTGAGGGCCGCGTCGGTGCAGTGCCGCTCGAGAACTTCCACGGGGTTGTCCATCGACGCGGCGAGGAGTCGCCCGTCGAGAAGACTGACGTGCAGCGTCACCGTGAAGCTCTCGCTGCCGACGCGTCCGTAGAAGCTTTCATCGGGAGCGCGTGCCACCTCGACCCAGTTGTTCGGCGTCGCTGCGATTGGCGCGGCCATCCACGCTGCGGGCAGCCGAATCTTCAACGATGCCGGCGGTATGTGCCGCACGACGACGACGGCCTCATGCCGGCTTGAATCGAATTTCTGAAGCGTGACGTCGAAGTCGATCGCGTCCTGCGCGATCAGCGTCTGCCTCCCGTCGGCCCACGATCCGCCGAGCCCCACAGGAACGCTGACGTGATCACCGGAGCGGACGAGAGCCGCCTGTGACGCAGCGAGCTTGAGGTCGACATAAAACGTGAACAGGTCCAGGATCGGACCGATCAGCCGAGGATCGGCTCCCCGCACGTCGGGCACTGGCCGCCATGTCGAGTCCAAGCTCAGGATCTGTCGCGCGGCTGCTGCGCTGGCCAAGCGCACAGGGGTGCCGCCCAGACGGAAGTTGGACCAGGAGAGCCGTTCGACGAAGCGCCCCGAGGAATCTCGCTCCACGCGTCCGGCGGCCAATCCCTCGTAGCGAACGGTGTCCGTGTGGCCGGCGTTCACGGCTCGCATGACATACGCGATGGAGTCGTGCTCGACATAGCGACGCACCAGCGGATGTTGCCCGATAGACTGGCGCGGCGCGGCCGCGGCGGCGAGAATGCCCGCGAGCAGCCGGGCGCGCGACGACGCGGTCATTCGATACCACCGAAGGTCCCTCATGTCGATCAGCCTCGCTGCAGGAGGATATAGTACGAAACGTACTATCGATAATACTATGCGTACTATCGCGAGGTCAATATGACGCGGGCGCTCACCAATCTCGAATACACCGTGCTCGGTCTCGTGGCGACCGGCGCCGCCGACTCGGGCTACGCGGTCCGAAAGCTGATTCAGGAGACGCCGCTCATCGTCTACAGCGACAGTCCTGGCTCGGTATATCCAGCGATCCGTCGGCTCGAGCGGCTCGGTTTATTGCGCGGTGTCGCGACGCGCGACAGTCGCCGACGGCGTACGCTGGATCTCACGACAGCGGGCAGGCGAGCACTGCTTGCCTGGCTCAACATGCCCGTCGACGTCGCGGACCTGACGAGCGGCGATCGAGCGCCCGAGCTCAAGCTTTCCTTCATGAGCGACGTGCTGCCCGAGCGGCTTCCCGGATTTCTCAATGAGTTCACGATCGCGAGTCGCGCACAGACCGCTGCGATCTCAGCCGTCGAGCGCTCGATGCACGCCAAACTGAGCCCGTCCGGGCGGATCGCCCTCGGTCTGGGACTAGCGGTCTTGCAATGCCGAACGCGCTACCTCGAACGTCTGCGCTCCCCGGCGCCGACGAAGGTTGGTCGTCGCGGCGCGCGAGCCGGCCGCGCGACCTGATAGGTCGCCGCCGAACGAGATCGGCGGCGACAGCTCAGTTGGTGCTAGACGTGCGCCGTCTGCTTGGTGGACTGCTTCATGAACGCGTCCATCCGCTGACGCATTTCCTCGGGCGTCAAATCTTCTTTGCGCGTCGCGATCGTCCACGAGTAGCCTTCCGGATCCGTGAACGTACCGCAGCGGTCGCCCCAGAACTGATCGCTCATCTGGCCCATCGGTCCGTCAGCGACCTTGCCGCCGGCCGCCGTGGCGCGATTGAAGAGCGTGTCGGCGTCCTCGACATAAATCCAGAGTGAGATGGGCGATCCGCCGAAGGTCTTGGCCGACTTCGCGCCCATCATGGCATCGTGGAGCGTGAGGTGCGAGTTGCCGATCTGAATCTCGGCGTGAAGCACGTTTCCTTCGTCATCCACTGCACGCGATATCTCTTTGGCGCCGAGTGCTTTCTGATACCATTCGATCGCTCGTTTGGAGTTGTCGAACGTCAACATCGGCGTCACGGTGTGGAGTCCCTGGGGAACTGCCTGCTTCGCTTTGGCCATGGTGGTCTCCTGTCGGTGCCGCGTCAGCGCGTGGCGCGGCATCACGCCACGTCGCGAATACGGCGGTGAGACACACGCGTCGCCGCAAAGACTGCGCCGACGCTAGATGATGCGCTCGTTGCTTGCGTGTCATCCCGAGCGCAGCGAGGGATTTGCGCCTACGTCGGAAGTGCAGATCCCTCGCTGCGCTCGGGATGACTGCATCGGGCTCAAAACGAGAACGCGACCAGTGGCACGAGGATTCGTGTGCCGCGAGCTTTTGCCGCAGACGCGCTGGCGGACGTCGAGCTTCCCGTCGTTGCCGCGGCGCGCCGCTCGAGTTGGCGCGCGGCGATCTGGCGGCCGATCGCGAAGCCCACGATGGCGCCCAGCATCGTGTCCGATGCCCAATGCTCGCCATCGGCCATTCGACCGAGACCGATCACCGCAGCATACGCGTACGGTAGCGGCTCCGCGATGCCGAGCGAGTAGCGATGACCGAGAAATGACGCGCAGGCCATCGAGTTCGCGATGTGGCCGCTGAAGAACGAGTGCCAGAACCAGTCGTGCGAGCCCGGCACGCCGACGTCGAGCGGATGTGGCGTGATGCGCGGCCGCGCGCGCGAGACGAGGCTATATGCGATGCTGCGGATGCCGAGGCTCGACAGATGCCCTGCCGCGCATCCGAGTCCCGCATCGCGAAGATTCACAGAATGCGAGAGCCGTCCGGCGAGGTAGAGTGCGGCCGACAACGGAAGTAGATACTGACCAGAGCCGAGCTCATACGCGGGAACGGGGAATCCTTCTCGCGTCGGCGTGAGCATACGCATCACCGCCGTCCGCTCGTGCGTCACCATCCACACGCGCGTCGCCGAATCGATGCGCGTTCCGAGCGCCAAGGCGCCGGCGGTCAGCGCCAACGGCAAAGCATCTCGATGATCGAACCGCGCCGGTGACGTCCACACCGACCAGATGTCGCCGGTGAACGTCGCGACGTCGTGTCGTTCGGAGCCGAGGCCCTGCGCGCGAGCGCGACTCGCGTGCGTGGCTTCGATCGCGATGAAGAGCAGGGCGCAGAGGGCGCGCCGGCCAGAGAGCCTCGGAGCGTGCATTGATACAAGTGTCAAAACGCACGCTCCGTGCCGGGGTCGGCTGTGTGGGCAACTCTGAACGCGTGTTGTCAGCGGTCGAGTTTGGGATGCGAACGGTCGATCCATGCTGACGGCCTAGCAGGCCGAGGCGCATATTTCTTATCGTGAGCCCTTCGCAAACTCCCGCGAACGAGGACAAGGAATCGCGCCCGCGCTTTCCGCCGTGGCTGCTTGCTGGGGTGTGGACGCTGCCCGCGCTTCTCTCGACATTCGAGACGGTCGTCTTCAGCGCGATGAGCGGCCGAACGATGCCGGTCTGGCGCGCGTTCGTCAGTGAGTCGTCGGGATGGTACACGTGGGCGTTGGTCACGCCGCTCGTGGTCGTCCTGGGACGGCGGTTTCCGATGCGCCGCGCGACGTGGGCGAAGCATGCGCCCATTCATCTCACGGCCGCTGTGGTCGCGGGAGCCTTGCAAGCGCTCGTATCCGCCGCCGTCGGCAGTCTTCTCGCGACCTCGTCGCGTCCGCTGTCGACGATGTTCTGGAGCTGGTTTCTCTCCCAGCTGCCGGTCACGATCGTGATCTACGTCGCGATCGTCGGCGTGAGCGACGCGTTGCTCGCACGCCGTCGTGCGGAGGAGCGAGAGCGGCGCGCAGAGCGCCTCGAGAAAGAGTTGGCGCACGCGCAGCTGAGCGCGCTCCGCATGCAGTTGCAACCACACTTTCTTTTCAACACGCTCAACGCAATCATGGCGCTCGTGCGAGACGTGGAGACGGAGCGCGCCGTGCGAGCAATTGCATTGCTCAGCGACGTGCTCTGGACGGCGATGCGCGTCGGAAACACCAATGAGACCACGCTCGCCGACGAGATGGCGTTCGTCAGCCGCTATCTCGAGATCGAGCGCGTGCGATTCGGCGATCGCCTCGACGTCGCGATCGACGTCGCACCGACGCTGAGCACGGCGCTCGTGCCGAGTTTTCTGCTACAGCCTTTTGTCGAGAATGCGCTGCGACACGGGCTCTCACGCCGCCGGGATGTTGGGCATCTTCGGTTGACGGCCGCTGAGCAGAACGGCTCGGTGCGAATCGTGGTGAGCGACGACGGAGCCGGACTCGCGCCGGATTGGGAGGAGCGCATGGCCACGGGCGTCGGCATCGCAAACTCGCGCGCTCGGCTCGCGGCACTCTATGGCTCCGCGGCGTCAGTCGTACTGACGGCAGGTCCGGCCGGGCAGGGCACGTCGGTCACGATCGACGTGCCGCGCCACTCGTGACGAAATGCGCGCGCTGATTGTCGACGACGAGCCGCTCTCGCGACGCGCCGTGCGCCAGCTGATTGCGACGCACGCCGACGTCGAGATCGTCGGCGAGTGCGTCGATGCCAACGAGGCGATGACCGCGCTGCGAGGCAACGACGTCGACGTGATGTTTCTCGACGTGCGCTTGCCCAGCGAGAGTGGGCTCGATCTCGCTCGGCGGGACAGGCGCGAGCTGCCGTTCATCGTGTTTGTGACGGCATTCGATCAGTTCGCGCTGCCGGCGTTCGAGGTCGACGCAGTGGACTTCCTCCGCAAGCCGATCACGCAAGATCGATTCGATGCGGCGCTCGATCGGGTGCGTGAACGGATGCGTCTCGAAGCCGCGGCTGTCGTGGCGGAGTCGCAGACGGAGTTTGCCCAACGACTGGTCGCTCGTGAGCGACAGCGCGACGTCGTGATCGCCGCCTCGGACATCGACTACATCGAAGCGGACGACGTCTACGCGGC
>Ga0070679_100000221_pt1 | contig 46480 bp, 47 predicted proteins | sample KBSC63BmetaG_FD_65652 | JGI IMG/M metagenome (GOLD analysis project Ga0070679, IMG submission 65652) | Corn rhizosphere microbial communities from Kellogg Biological Station, Michigan, USA - KBS C6-3B metaG | ecosystem: Host-associated > Plants > Roots > Rhizosphere | place: USA: Michigan... | reverse complement strand
GTGATGACGTGCGACCAACCCGGCGTAACCGCCGATCATCTGCGCGCTCTGACGGCCGACCCCACAGCAATTACGGGGTCAGGCTATGCAGGACGAATCGGGGTGCCCGCGCACTTTCCGGCAGCCTCGTTCGACTCGTTGCTTGCATTGGAGGGGGATACAGGTGCCCGCGAAGTGCTGCGCGGAGCCAAGTCGATTCTGAACGAGGCGCTGGACCTCGATATAGATACCGAGGAAGATTTCCGTCGGGCCCAAGCCTTGTTTGAAGTTTGAGTTACTTCAGCAGCGAACGCAGAAATTCTTCCAACAGATTCTCCGCCACTGCTGCGCGATACATCGCCGTCGAACGGATATCATCGATCGGCTTTGCTTCGCCCGCCAGCGCTGCACGCCCCGCGCGAATCGCCGCCTCGTCAATACGTCGACCTACCAGCGCAGCCTCCGCAGCGCTGCAGCGCACTGGCCGGTCCGCCAGCGATGCGGCGCCGAGACGAATGTCAGCGATAACGTCGCCTTCCATCAAGGCAATACCCGCCAGCGCAATCTTGGAAATTGCCTGCGCATTCCGCGTTCCCACCTTGCGAATGTACTGCCGATATTCGCCGAACTCGCGCGGCATACTGACGCTGTACAACAGCTCATCTGGCCGCAGCGCAGTCTTTTTGTAACCGAGATGAAACTCCGCATACGGCAACGTCCGCTTGCCGCTCGCGCTGATCAGCGTGACCGCCGCGCCATACGCGAGGAGTGCCGGCGGCGTATCCGCGGCAGGCGATGCATTGCAGAGATTCCCGCCCAGCGTACCGCGGTTCTGGTTCGCTACACTGCCCGTCCATGACGCCGACTGGATCAACAACGGCAGGTCTTCCGCAATCGACGCACTTCGCCGAATGTCGGTAAACGTCGTTCCCGAGCCAATATGGATCGCATCGCCCTCGACGCGAATAAAACGCAACTCGAGAAGGTGCTGAATCGACAGCAGCGAACGTTGCGCGAGCCGCCCGGTGCCCAACGCGACCATCAACTCTGTGCCGCCTGCTATCGGCGTATGCTTTCCGGGCTCGGCCGCGATCTGTGCGAGCACTGCATCGAGCGTCGCCGGCGCTTCCAGTGCAAAGAGTGCCGCATCGGAGCGCATTAGTGTGTCCCTCCCGCGGCAGCTTCCTGCACGGCCTCAAATATCCGCATATAGCCGGTGCAGCGGCAAAGATTTCCCGCCAAGCCTTCCTGAATCTGTTCCATCGTGGGGTTCGGGTATTTATCGAGCAGATGATGCGTTGCAAGAATCATGCCTGGCGTGCAGATGCCGCACTGCGCTCCGCCCTTCTCCAGAAAACATTGCTGAATCGGATGCAGTCGTCCCTCGGTCGACACGCCTTCAATCGTGCACAGCTTCGCACCGTTTGCCTGCAACGCCGGTACCAGGCACGAGTTGACCAACTCACCGTTGAGCAGCACGGCGCACGCTCCGCACTCGCCTTCGCCGCAACCTTCTTTGGTGCCCGTCAGGTGCAGGTCTTCGCGCAGCACGTCGAGCAGTCGCTTCATCGGCGGCACATCGACTGTCTGCTTGTTTCCATTCACCGTCAGACTTACGTTGCTCATGCGAGCACCTCGGGCAGGAACTCGCCTTGCCGCGTTACGTCGAACTCTTCGCTCCCACCATGCGCTGGCGCAGTGAAACTCGTGAAGCGCTCGAAAATATCTTCCGGCAAAAGTGGAATCGTATTGAATGCCACACCCGTCGCGTTTTCAATTGCGTTCAGAATCGCCGGCGCGGGTCCATCCATCGGCAACTCTCCGATACCCTTCGCCCCGCCCGGCCCGTGGATGCTGGGCACCTCTTCGAAATGCACATGGATCGGCGGAAGGTCCGCGCTGGTCGGCATGATGTAGTTGGTCATCTGGTTGTTCATCATGCGGCCGTCTTTCCACATGCACTTTTCGTACAGCGCATAGCCGATGCCTTGCGCCACACCGCCCTCGATCTGCCCCTTCGCCAACACCGGATGCATCACCTTGCCGACTTCCTGCAAAGCATCGAATCGTGTCACAGTCGCCATATAGGTATTCATATCGACCGCAACTTCCGCGACGTAAACCGCCCATGCATATCCGGGGTACGCATCGCCGCGATACAGTTCGTCGTCCCAATAGATCTTCGTCGCAGGCTCATAGCGTACCGAACTGCGCAGCGTTCCATGCTCTGCGAGATACGCCTGAGCACAGGCCTTGAAATCCGCAGCCGAGTGCCCGGTGGGAAGGTTCGCACGATCGCGCAATGTCTCCAGTAGCTGCACGCTCGCGCGTTCGACCAGCCTGCCTACAATCATTGCCGTGCGGCTTGCTACCGTCGGACCGGAGTTCGGCACAACACTCGTATCGGGCTGCGCGATCAGGACGTCTTCATATGCAACGCCAAGCGTCTGCGCTGCGACCTGGCAGAGAATCGTATTCGTCCCTTGTCCAAACTCCGTCGACGAAACCAGGACCTGCGGCCGTCCATCCGGCAGCACATCGACGTGGACCAGCGAGTTCAACCGCCGCTCACCCGAACCGGTAAATCCGGCACCATGAAAGAACGTCGCAAAGCCTACGCCGCGCTTGATTGCCGAACCCTTGTTCTCCTCGGCGAACCGAGCCAGCTTTTCGTGATAACCGGCCTCATCGAGCGCGCGCGTCAGCATGTGCTGCATGTCGACCGGGTCGGTAAGCAACTGGCCTGTCGCAGTGCTGTCTCCGGTTCCGAGGAAATTCCGCCGCCGCAGTTCCTCCGGAGTCATGCCGATCGTCCGCGCGATCTTGTCCATGTGGCGCTCCAGCCCGAAGATGGACTGGGGCGCTCCGAACCCTCGAAACGCACCGTGCGGCGGCAGGTTTGTCGCCATTGCCTTCGCTCGGACGCGCATGTGCGGCCACTTATACGGCCCTGGCGCGTGAATCGTCCCGCGCGAAAGCACTACCGGAGAAAGCGTGGCGTACGCTCCACCATCGATCGCAAAATCGATGGTGCCGCCCAGCAGTTTGCCGTCCTTGCTTACCGCCGTACGATGCCTCGTACGCGACGGATGCCGCTTCGTGGTCGCGGCCATGTCTTCGGCACGGTCGTAGGTAATCTTCACGGGACGCCCGCACTTCATCGCCAGCAGTGCCGCATGCGACCCGATGACGGAAGGGAAGTCCTCCTTGCCGCCAAACGCTCCGCCGGTCTCGACCTGGATCACGCGGCACTTGTCTTCGGGCAGGTTGAATACCAGCGTTAGCGCATGCACTAGGTAGTACGGACATTGCATCGATCCACGCACACAAACATCCGTCACGTTCCCCAGCGCATCCTTGTTGCACTCGGCGATCACGCCGTTGTTCTCGATGTAAAGCTGCTCCTGCGCGCCGGTGTGGTATTCGCCCTCGACGATAAAATCGGCAGCCTCGAACGCTGCCGCAAGACCGTCTTCGGTCTCCGCAGCCTTGCCCGAATACATCAGGTATTGCTTGAAGCAGTTCGCGGTCCCACCGGCGTCGCTGCCTTCCCAGATCACGCGTTCCGCGTCGCCATTCTCAACCGCCGCCTCCGACTCTTCAATCGTGAATACGCCGGGCAGTTCGTCATACTCGATCCGCACTGCTCCCGCCGCCGCCAGTAGCGCGGTCTTGTCGGGATGCGCGATCAGCAGGATCGGCTCTTCGGGATGATTGACGTTTTTGTGTGCAAGGCACGGATGGTCCTTCGTCAGGTGGACAATCGTATTCTCACCAGGAATATCCGCAGCTGTAACGACGGTAAATTCGCTCCAGTCGACTTCGTCGCCGAAGGTAATGCTGCGAATCGTCCCGCGTGCAATGGCCGAGCGCACAGTAGCCCCAAACCACATGTCCGGAAGTTCGATGTCGTCGATGTATTGTGCCGCACCCAGCACCTTGGCGCGGCCCTCCTTGCGCAATGGGGAGGTGCCGAGAATGGGTGTTCGGTCCGACATAATTACGTTTGCCTAGCCCCGGTGAGTATCCCAACAGAATAGTACGAAATGCCCGGTCGCGTCATGCTTTGCGCTGCTTTACAAAATACAAACGGCATCGAGCATCCGATGCCGTCATCCCGCTACAACCTTCGTTACTTCGGTGCCCACTGCTCATCTGCCGACGGCCCGTACAACGCCGGCACCGGAATATCGTTCAGCCGCAGATACACTCCGAGTTGCGCGGTGTGATGGATCAGGTGATTGAAGCACATCTTGCGGAATGACAGCAGCCGCGAATCATGCGATATCTCGTGTTCGCCGAACGAAAATCTCCACGCCGCCGCAAGATGCTCATCGGACGCAGCCGCAATTGCCGCACGGCACTTCGCGGCATTTTCGTCGAGCTGTCGCAAACAATTCTCTCGGGTCGTAAAGGTCAGGTCCGCATGTTTGCGGGTTGAAGTCGCAAGGTCCATGCCATCGTCTTCGATGATGTAAAACCCGAACAGCGGTATGGTGGCGCAGTGCATCGCAAGCTTGCCGAGCTTCATCGATTTCTCATGCGGCACCCACTCCGGTTTATCTTCCGGAACACGCTCCAGCGTGCGTCGAGTGTTGGAAATTTCGAAGTCATAGTCCTGCAAAAGTATTTCAGCGGCGGTCATAGTCTCTCTCTAAATTCCAGTGATGTTGAAGCCGCAATCGACATACGTCACTTCGCCGGTAATACCGCTGGCCAGGTCGCTGCTGAGGAACAGCGCTGTGTTACCCACTTCGGCCTGCTCGATGTTGCGATGCAGCGGCGCACGCTCGGTCACCTTGTCAAGGATCGTCGCGAAGTCGCCAATGCCACGCGCGGCCAGTGTCTTGATCGGCCCTGCGGAGATCGCATTGACGCGAATGTTCTTTGTCCCCAGCGATGCCGCAAGGTAACGCACCGTCGCTTCGAGCGCAGCCTTCGCGACCCCCATCACGTTGTAGTTCGGGAACGTCTTCGTGCTGCCGTAATAGGTCAACGTCAGTACTGAACCCCCTTCGGTCATCAGCGGCGCAGCGGCGCGGGCTACGGCAATCAGGGAGTAGACACTGACGTCGTGCGCGATACGGAAGTCTTCCCGCTTGGTTTCGAGGAAGTCGTTTTTGATGGCGTCGGCGGGTGCAAACGCGACCGAATGGACAAGCGTATGAATGACGGGAAAAGCGCCTGCGATTTCCGCAAAAGCGGCGTCAATCTGCTCGTCGGAGGAGACGTCCATCTGGATAGCGCGACCGGTGCCGGTCTGGCCGAGGGATTCGATGAGCTCCTCCGCCTCTTTTTTCAAACGCTCACTCTGATAGCAGAGGACGAGGGTCGAGCCGGCTGCGGCAAGCTTTTCAGCGATGGAGTAGGCGATGCTGCGCTTGTTGGCGACACCCAGAATTACAGCGACTTTGCCCTTCATATCGATCATGTGCGTAGTGCTCCTCAGAAAATTCCAACGACGGTAAGGATACCAGCAGGACCATCCTCCTCGCCTCTCTAGAAGATGCCGGTCGCGCCATTGAAGTCCGCAACCATGGTTGTATACAGCTTCTGCACGCTCGCCGTGTCTGAAATAAACATGCCAGGGCCCACGGTTCTGGATCATCGACGCATTAGAGTATTGATCGACCCCATGTACGCATTCTGCGTGGCCAGCCCATCGTCGGCAACGGATGAACCTATTGTCATATTCGTTGGTACTAACCAAGGAAAACGGGGCTCCGGAGAGCCCCGTTTGGGATGCCTAACATAGGTTTCAGGCTTTGAAGAACCTGCGGCGGGCTGCGCCGGCTACTGAAAGGAGGCCGGTCCCGAGCAGGACTATTGAGGAGGGTTCGGGTACCGGCGAAACGTTCGTGTCGAACGTGATGCCGGCCATGTTGGTTTCGTCTCCGGCGGTTGCTCCGGTGGCATAGATTGTGAATACATCCTCGGGCGTCGCCCCCGTCACGGTGAAGGACGTGAAATTGTTCGTTTGCTCAGACGGGGCCACATTCACTGTCACCATGCCGCCGGAGTTTGCCTGCAAAGCAACGGAAGCGTCCCGAACAAAACCTACTGGATCGGCATTGCCGGTCAGGACGTAGATCGTGAAGTCGCTCACATCCGATGTAAACGTTCCGAAGATATTCGTTGTCCCCGAGCCTCCACCGCCCGTGCCGAAATATTGCACACCGGTGCGGAACGCGCTGCTGCCACCGGGAGCGGTGACTGTCGAATAAGCCCCATTGCCGGGAAACTGGCCTCCCCCGCCCACGGTGAAGTTAAAGTCGGTCAGGTTTTTCGGTTGAGACCCATGGCCGAAATCGAAAAAGTCGTAGTTCGCTGACGATCCGGGAGCGACACCGCCATTCGCAACAACAGTCGTGGTGCCGCCGTTGATGATGGGTGTTGCATGGGCTGCGAGAGAGAAACCAAGTACAGCAAGAGAAGCAAGACATGTGAAACGATCGCGCATAGTTGCCTTTCCAGGGCGGGTGTCCGGAGATGGGAGTGACGCATACCACACACCTTTCGGGTGTGCATGCGGGTACGATCGGGCGCGATACGGCTGTTTCCGTGATTCAATCTCCCCGGAAAGGAGTCAGGGCCTCAAAGTTGAATGGTCGACGATGATTGCCTTCTGCCCTGAATGTACTGAGTTGGATCGCGGTTTCCGAAGTTATGACCGTTGCCTGCGCACGAAGGTAATAACCCCTATGGGGCCGGGTCACCGTTGGCAAGCGGCTGCCCGCCGCAATTTACGGAAGGTCACGGCACAATGTGGTGAGTCTTGTATGCGCTTATGAGCAGGTACCATCAGCCGCTGATGAGCCAGTCGTATTGCTCGTCGGTGAGAGGCACAACCGAGAGTCGAAACTGTCGAAAGAGCAATGAGCCCTGAAAGACTCCGGCTTCGCGAATTTCCGCCAGAGGCTTTTCACGCTTCAGGCGCTTGCCGGCTTTGAGGCGGACGATCGGCGTCGTCATTTTGGAGGGCGGGACAGGGGCGGCGAGCTCGACAGAAACGACTTTGGCCGTTCCGACTGCGGCTTTGCCTTCGTTGGAGTGGTAGATGATGCACATCTCGCCCTTCTTCATGTTGCGAAGAGTGATCAGCGCCTGCGGATTTTTGATGCCGTCCCAGACGGTCTCGCCGTCGCGAAGGAGGTCGTCAAAGGAGTACTTGTCGGGTTCGGACTTCAGCAGATAGCGCATAAGGGCAGTGAATAGTTAGTAGTGAATAAGGCAAGTTCAGTTTAGCCGCCCAGGTCGAGGAGTTCCACTTTCGGGATGGGCTGACCCAGGAAGTGGCTGCCGAGCCTTGCAAATTTCTCGACTGAATCTGTGGCAAAGCACTCGAATGTTGCAGCAACGGTGGAGGCGGTCTCGCCGCTGAAGGGCTGTGTAACGGCGAGAGCTGTGGCTTCAGCGGAATCTATGACTTCGGCGCTGGAGCCAAGTTCGCGCAGCACCGACGTAATCGCCGGTGCGATCAATGGATAGTGTGTGCAGCCCAGAAGGACGGCTTGCGGCGTGCAGACGGCCAGAGCCTCGCTGAGGTAGATGCGGAGCACGTCGCGGGTTACGGGATGGTCGGTCCAGCCTTCTTCGACCAGTGGGACGAGGAGCGGGCAGGCTTTCTCGATGGCGTGAAGGCCGTGGTCGCGGCAGTGCTGCAGGTAGGCGTGCGACTGCACGGTCGCGGAAGTTGCCAACACTAGCACGGTCGCTGATGGATGACGTTGTTCTGCGGCGCGGACGACGGGGTCGATCACGCCGGCGAGGGGAATCGATATTGCGGATGTGATGTCGCCGAGTGCCAGCGCAGTGGCCGTGTTGCAGGCGATCACCAGCATCTCCGCGCCCTTGGATTCAAGATACATCGCGCTTTCGACGGCATAGCGTGCAATGGTTTCTCGCGACTTTGAGCCGTAGGGCAGGCGGGCTGTATCGCCGAGGTAGACGTAGTGCGCACCGGGGACCAGCGGCAATAGAGCGCGCAGCACGGTCAGTCCGCCAAAGCCGGAGTCGAAGACACCAATAATCGGACCGCTCGGACTCGTCATCGGCTCGGAAAAGTTGAAGCTTTCGCCGTCGTGTCGCGCGACGGATACGTGCGCAGAAGATCGGCATGACCGGCGAGTGTTTCGCGCGGCTGGCCGTCGACCAGGAAGCGGACCTGCTCGATCTGCGGGAGATTTGCGTGCAATGTGCCGATCATTGAAAGCAGCGTCAGCGACTCAACCTCAACGCCGGAAGGATGCGCATTCACGAAGCTGCTGTGCAGGTTGATGACGGCCAATTCGCCTCCGGGGCCGATCGGCTGTAGTGCGTTCGGATCGGTGGAGCGCACCGGGCTCGTGGTTGCCGCACTGCCGTCGGGCGAGGTGCCGCCGCTGGTGTCGATGGTATGGCCAGTAACGGGCAGAGCGACCAGGAACACATCCGCAACGGCCGCGCCGGACTGCAGCGGATGGGCGGAGCCCGGGAGTGCGTAGTCGGCGACGAGGTGCTCGAGCAGCGCGCGGGCGCGAGCGGTCGGCTCGGAGGGCAACGCGATCAGGCGGTCAGTTGGAGTGATCGAGCCATCGGCGTCGTTGGCAAGGTCAAACGTTATGTTCTCGGAGACGGTGTAGGGCGCATCGATGGGCGTTTCGTCGGCGAGCGAGTTGAGGCGGTTGCGGGCGCTCTGGTGCTCGTAGAAGAGGAAGCAGGCCATCAGGACGATGCAGCCGATGAGGCTCCAGAAGGTGATGCGCTGGTAGCGGGGAATCATGGAGTCACCCCCGTGGGCGTGGGGATGGGTGCGGGCGGAGGAGGTGGCGCAAGGCGCGCCGGTGGTTCAGCCTGATTTTGCCAGAACACCAGTGCTCCAGCCAGAGCTTCGGCGATGTGTTGCTGGTAGCCCGCGTCGTTGATGCTTGTGACGTCGCTGCCGGCGGGTGCAAGCTCGACAACCAACGCGGGGCAGGTAAGTGAGTCGACAGGCCGCACCGAAGCGCGGCTTACCACCAGCGGCACTTTCGCGCGGCCGACCGCGGAGCCTATTTGGTTCGCCAGCTTCTGGCTCTGCGCAACCCAGGCAGATTGTGCCGTCAGCCACGGCGCGGGGACAGCTTCGCCGGCTGTCGGATCCAGTTCGGAAGTGTAGAGATGCACGCCGACGCCGCTGGCGGTTGCGTGCAGCAGCAGGCAGGCAACAGGGCGGGCGTGGTTTGCGATGCCCGCACGGTCATCGAGTGAAAGAGGCGCCGCGGGGGCGGAAGGGGCGGGGGCCGCAGATGGTGGAGCTGCAGCGTCGCTGTCGCGGGTCATCACGACGGTGAAGCCACGCGCCGCCAGTAGGGAACGAACGCGAAAGGCCAGTGCGAGGGTGACGTCTTTCTCAACGATCTGGTCGTTGATGCGCGAGCCGGTGTCTCCGCCGCCGTGTGCGGGATCGAGCACGACGAGGGTGCGGTTGAAGCCTCCAGCGGAGAGCTGCGCGAGCGCGGCGCCGGGTGGTTCGGGAGGCTTTGGGGCGACGGGCTTCGCGGTGTCATCCGGCTTCGGAGTGGCAACTGCGCCCGCCGGCGTGACTGGATGCGGCACAGTCAGGTGAGGCGGTGCAGGCGTTATGGCGTCTGTCTGCGGCGGTTTTGGCGTCGTCCGAACAATAGGTGCGGGAGCCTGCGCGGGAGTGTCCTGCTGGCCCAGCGCGGTCAGCGACGCCGAAGCGAACAGGAGCAGCGTCAGATGTTGAGGAAAGGTCAAAGTTTCCGTGCTCGTCGGGTTACGTGGCGTGTTGGGCTAATACAACGGGGTAGATACGACGCTGATTGTAACGGGTTGGATGCGGACTGAGTGCCACGCGGCATTGCAACAGCGTAAACTTCATTGCATGAGGGTCTTTGGCGTCGATTGCGGGACAGAATTTACCGGCTACGGTGTGGTCGAAGTGGATTGCGACGCCCGCACACCGAAATTGCGCTACCTCTGCGCGGGTGCGGTGAAGCTCAGCAAAAAGGACTCGACGGCGCAGCGGCTCGCGCAAGTTTATGCCGAGTTGACCGCATTGCTGCATCTGTGGGAACCGGAGATGGTTGCGATTGAAGAGGTATTTTTCTCCGCGAACGCGAAGTCGGCGCTTAAGCTTGGCCAGGTCCGCGGAGTCGCCATGCTGGCCGCTGCGAACTGCGGCCTTACGGTTGCCGAATACGCTCCCCTGACGATCAAGAGCTCTGTCGTAGGCTACGGCCTCGCCGCCAAGGAGCAGGTGCAGTTTATGGTTTGCCGCTTGCTGGATCTGGAAGTGGCTCCGAAGCCTGCGGACGCCGCCGATGCGTTGGCGATTGCGATCTGCCACATTCACCACGCGCAAACAGCGGAGGCGCTGCGACGATGAAAGTTTGGTTAGCTGGTCTTGTTCTGTTGACACATTTTGTGCCATCGCCCGCGAACCCGGGCGGACCGCGTCAGGAGATTTCGTTCCATTTCGAGAGTGCGTTCGCGCCCGTGCCCGATTACACCATCGCCGTCAATGCGGACGGGACCGGCAAGTACTGGACGGGTGCCTATCCGGCCGATGAAAGCGCCGCTCCGAAGCGGGTTGCTGCGCTTACAATTACGGCCCCGACGGTGGCGAAGATATTCGCGGCGAAAGAATTCATCGTGCCGGATAAATGCGAAACCCATCTGAAAAATATCGCGAAGACGGGCAAGAAGACATTCACGTACCACGACAACGATCAGGTAACGATGTGCGTCTTCAACTACTCGGATGATGAGAAGATCAACGCCGTGGCAACAGCGTTCCAGGAGATCGCGTTCGCACTCCAGGAAGGCGACAAGCTGAAGCACGATCACCGCTTCGATCACCTCGGTCTCGATGCCGACCTGGATGCGCTGCTGGCTGCCGCGAAGGATGGCAATGTGATTGAACTGCAGAACATCGCTCCGGTCTTGCAATCTATCGTTGATGACGACGAGATCATGTCGCCGTCACGTCGCAAGGCGAAAAGCCTGCTGGAACTTGCAGGGATTCAAACTCCGGCCAGCGCACGATAAAACTCGGCCATCGACTCCAGAGACACGGCCTCGGCTCGCGCCTGCACGGGAATTGCCGCGGGCCATGCGGCTTTGAGACGTTCGGCGTCGTAGCCTGCAGCGCGCAGGTTGTTGTTCAGCGTCTTGCGCTTCTGTGCGAATGTAGAGCGGAGGAATGTGTTGAAGCCCTCCGGTTCGACGTGGAGTTCTGCGAAGCGGGGTGCGAAGTCTAGTCGCAGCACGGTCGAGAACACATCCGGCGGTGGCGAGAAGGAACTCGGCGGCAGCGTGAACAGCCGGTCCGCATGCGCATGCATCTGCGTAAACGCCGACAGCGCACCGTACTCGCTCGATCCCGGCGCGGCGGCAATCCGGTCTGCCACTTCACGTTGCATCATGACGACTGCCCGTTTGAGGACGTTGGCGCGGGCTGCGGCGAACAGATGCAGCAGGATGTCCGAGGTGATGTAGTAGGGGAGGTTGCCGACGACGTCGTAGGTCGAGGCCCCGGGAGCCGGGGCCCAGGGTCCAGAGGTCAGGTCAGTTTCGAGGATGTCGGCTGTGTGGATGGTGACGTGGGGATCGTTGCGGAAGCGGAACGTAAGCTCGCGGGCGAGGGCGGGGTCGAACTCGATGCAGTGCAGGCGGCGAACGCGGGCGGCGAGCAGCGCGGTGATGGCTCCGTGGCCGGGACCGATCTCGACGACCGTACGGTCGCTGGCGTCCCCCAGCGAGTCCACGATGCGACGGCAGGCGGCTTCGTCGACGAGAAAGTTTTGGCCTAATTTGGGCTTCTTCACAAGACAGAGTGTAGAGGATAGCGAGAACTCTACGTTTGGGTTCTCCTCGCGTACGCATAGTGGATCGGGATGCCGGCGAGAATCACCGCTGTGCCAATGAGGGAGTTCCGGGGCTGGCTTGCGAAACTGAACACCAGCAGGACAATTGCCGCCAGAATGAATAGCACAGGCACAATGGGGTAGCCCGTGACACGGTAGGGGCGCGGTGTATCGGGCTCGCGATAACGGAAGACGAAGACAGTGGCCGCGGTGAGCGCGTAAAAAAGCCACTCCGAAAAGATCGCGAGCGAAAACAGGGCCTGAAATCGACCGATGGCGAGCAATAGCAGCGAGCTCAAAACAGCTTGCAGGATGAGGCTCGAAGACGGTGTTTCAAAACGCGGATGGATGCGGGCCAGCGCACTCGGAAACAGTCTGTCTCGAGCAGCAGCGAAGGGGACGCGGGCACCTGAAAGCGAGCTGCCGACAAATGTCGCGCAGATGCTGATTGCCATGCCGATGGAGACGAGCGCGGCGCCGAAGTGTCCTGCGACGAGCAGCATAGCGTCGGCGGCGGGGCGTTCGGAAGTTGCGATGGTGGCAGACGGCAAAACGTACTGGATCGCTCCGTTGGTGAGCATGTAGAGGGTGCCGACGATGGCCACGCCTCCGACGAGCGCCAGCGGCATGGCGCGCTGCGGGTTCTTCACCTCGCCCGCCATCTGCGACACGTCCGACCAGCCGTCGTAAGCCCACAGCGCGGCCACCAGCGCGACCATGAAGCCGGTAAAGCCGCCCTTCGCGCCGACAAACCCAGTCGCGAAATTGTGCCACGAGCCGTGTTCAAAACTAGTGAAGCAGAAGCCCGCAATGACCACGATCATCGCGACTTTCAGCCAGGTGAGCAGCGTCTGGACATTGGCCGACTCGCGCGTGCCTACGATGTTCAACCACGTGATCGCCCAGGTTGCGACGATGGCGAAGACCTGGCTCCACAGCAGGTGTGCGAACGCCGGCTGAGAGAAGAACCCGAAGATCGCGAAGGTTCCCAGGACTCGCATAAGACCGGCGGCGATCGTGGCAATCGAGGCTGGTTTGGCGATAGTTACCCATGTCCAGGTGTAGAGGAAGGCGACGAGGTCGCCGTAGGCGTTTCGGAGGAAGGCGTACTCACCGCCGACGCGGGGCTTCATCGCTGCGACTTCGGCATAGGTCATCGCGCCGAAGAGCGAAAGCAGGCCGCCCACGATCCACACGGCGTAGACCATGCGTGAGCTGCCAACGGCGGCCATCATCTCATGTGGGACAAGAAATATGCCCGAACCGATAATGATGCCGACGACAATTGCCGTCGCGTGGGTCGCGTTCAGGACGCGCGGCAAATCTCCTGCGGTATGTGCCTGGTCTTTCTCCATCGATGGGTGGAGAGTAGCACGACCGGTGGAGATTCGGAGAGGGTAGAGATTTCCACGATGCACGGTACTCCTCGGCGGCATCGTACTATTCGATCAGCATTGCCAAAGGAGATTTCAGGATGGAATGGACGCCCGGCAACATGAGCAGCGACATCGAAGACCGCAGGGACGACTCCGGCGGCGGGGGTGGAGGCGGCTTCGGCTTCGGCGGTGGTGGCGGATTGGGAATCGTCGGATTTCTTGTGCTCCTCGTTATCAGCCTCATCACTGGTCATAACTTTCTCGGTAGCCTCTTTTCCGGAGGTGGAGGGCCGCAGCCGACGCAGCAGATGCGGCCTTCGACCCCGCAAACCCACAGTGCGGGGGAAGACCGTGATGCCCATTTGATTTCGGCGGTACTCGACGATGTGCAGCAGCAGTGGACGCAGGTTTTCGCGAAGCAGGGTAAGCAATATCGCCATGCGAAGCTGGTGCTGTTTCGCGATGCGACCTACTCCGGCTGCGGGACAGCACAGGCGGCGACGGGACCTTTTTATTGCCCCGCGGACGAGAAGGTTTATATCGATCTCGGGTTTTGGGACGAACTGCGGCGCTTCGGCGGAAGTACCGCGGATTTCGCGCAGGCGTATGTGATCGCCCATGAACTTGGCCATCATGTGCAGAAGTTGCTGGGCACCGAAGGCAAGGTGACGCGTCTCGAACAGCAGGAGCCGGACCAGAAATTTCATCTTTCCGTAGACACCGAGTTGCAGGCCGACTGCTATGCGGGTGTGTGGGCGCACTCATATGTCGAGCGGGGCAAGGCTGACTCCAGCGATATCAACAATGCGCTGAATGCGGCCGCAGCCGTGGGCGACGATCATTTGCAGAAGATGAGCGGACGGGCGGTCAGTCCCGAAAAGTGGACCCATGGATCAGCGGCACAGCGTACCACGTGGTTCAAGCGCGGAGAGACGAGCGGGGATATGTCGCAGTGCAATACGTTCGGCGGTGGGTCGCAGTAGTTAGCCGCACATCGGTTCAGGCGCGATCCCTCGGCCGCCAGGGTGTATGGAGCGTATAGAGCGGCACATCCGTAGCATTGCTTTTGGTCGCGGAAAGTAACTTTCGCCGCTTGAGCCACGCCACCCCCGACTGCGCCGCGCTGCGCGACAGGCCTGTACTTTCTGCCAGCTCCTGAAACGAAACGCGCAGGGCATCGGGCCGCCGGTGCCGCTCGCCACAAAGCCACACGTAGACGAGATAGGCCGCCGGACGACGGTCATGGCCCACCAGGTCGCGCATCAGGGTGTCCAGAATGTAGTCGTCGATCGCGAGCATAGCTATACCTCTAAACGGTATAGCTATGAAAAGGCAATTGCAACTGAAGACGGCGGTGCCTATGCTCACGGTTGGAGGATGTCAGGCGATGATCAAGGGCATAAAGTTTGTGAGCGTTCCGGTGAGCGACCAGGATGTGGCGCTGAAGTTCTGGACGGAGAAGTGCGGCTTCAAGGTGGCGACCGATCAGCCGTTCAATGGGAAACAGCGGTGGATTGAGTTGCTGATTCCGGGAGCCGAGACGGGGTTGGTGCTGTTCACACCTGACGGGCACGAGGACCGTATTGGCGGGTTCCAGCCGATCTCGTTTCAGTGCGACGACGCCATGGCGACAGGTGCGGCGCTGAAGGCGAAAGGCGTGGAGTTTGCGCAGGAACCGAAGAAAGAGCATTGGGGGACGAGCGCGATCTTCAAAGACCCGGACGGGAATCAGTACGTGCTCAGCAGTCGCTAAGGTGGTCGTAATGTTTCGCGTTGACAATAGCTAGCTAGCTAGCTATTCTGTCGTCGAGGTACACCTTATGAGCATGGGACAAAGCGATCGAGTACGTCAGATTGTAGAGATGGAATACGTTACTAAAGCTCGCAAGGCTGGTAAAAAGCGATTTTCTGTGCGCGCAGGAGATGTTCTGCGAAAAGCGGAAGAGTCCCCGGACTTCCCGCGCGCCCGTACTCCTCTCATCTGCAATGTACTGCAGAGCAAAAAGTTGCTGAACGCCAATAATTTAGAGATTGAAAGTATCGACGGCCCTCCTTCTCGACAGAGCCGGACAGTGGTCGTGCACTACCGTGTGCTTGCCGACAGTCCAGTGAGACAGGCGCTTGGTACAGTTGCGGAAGGTCGGCAAGAGACTAGTGAAGAGAAGGCTGTCCGGTTGACCGAGAAATTACGAGGCCTTCTCAAGGACGAGTTAGCGGCGTACGGCGGGGGAGAAGCATTTCTAAAGTGGGTGCGTTCTGAAGAGGATGAGGCTGCATGAGCCGCATCTTTTGGGACACAATGCTTTTCATCTACCTCCTAGACAACCACCCGTTGTACTTCAAACGATGTCAGTACCTTTTCCAGCGCTCGCTTGATCGAGGTGACACGTTGTTTACGAGTCACTTGGTTTTAGGCGAAGTCATGGCAGGCGCCGCCAAATCTCCGGACCCGGATAAATGCCGACAGATTCGGGAGATCGCGGAAGAAATGGGATTTACGGCTCTACCTTTCGAGACCGGGTGTGTTTTAACGTTTGGTCAACTAAGGGCGGTACAAAGACTCAAGATTGCCGATTCCATCAATTTGGCTTGCGCTGCGTCCGCAGGAATGGATTTGTTTCTGACAGGCGACGCGCAGTTGACCGGTCGACATGTGCCGGGGATTCAATTCATTTCCAACTTTGAATCGAATCTGCTTTAGTTGATGGACTCAATTTGAACTAGGGCCTCACTAGTCGTCTCGGTCACTGATTCCTCCACCTCGCGGAAAAAGCGCCGAATCTTTTCCGCGGTCGCTTTGTTGACGACCGCGGTCAGTGCATCGACGTCTTTCTCCGCAGCCTGCTTTAGCGCGCGTACGCTGCCGAAATGCTCCAGCAGCCGCTGCCGCGTGATCCGTCCGACGCCGGGGATGCTGTCGAGCTCGGACTCGCGGTCACGCATCTGGCGGCGCTTGCGGTGATAGGTGACGGCGAAGCGATGGCTCTCGTCGCGGATGCGTTGAATGACGTGCAGCACCGGCGAGCGTCGGTCCAGCACGACAGGGTCGTCTTCTTGGCCGTAGACGTAGATCACTTCCTCACGCTTTGCGATCGACGCGAGTGGCTGGGTCGTAAGGCCAATCTCGATCAGAGCGTCCGCGGCGGCGTGCAGTTGGCCCAGGCCGCCGTCGATCAACACGAGTGAGGGCATCGGCTTCTTGTCGTCCTGGAGGCGCTTGTAGCGGCGATGGATGATTTCGCGCATGGAGGCGAAGTCGTCGACGCCGCTGACGGTTTTCACCTGGAACTTGCGGTAGTCGGACTTCTTCATCGCGCCTTTCTCCCAGACGACCATGGAGGCAACCGTCTCCGCGCCCTGGATGTGCGAGATGTCGAAGCACTCGATGCGCTCGGGTGGCTCGGCTAGCGTCAACGCATCCTGCAGGGCCTCCTGCATGGACTTGATGCTCGGCTGCAGCACACGGAAACGCTGGTCGTACGACTGCTTTGCGTTCTGGCACACCAGGTCGACGAGCGAGCGTTTGTCTCCGCGTTGCGGGGCGGCAATCTCGACTTTGTACCCAACCCGTTCGCGCAGAGCGTCGGCGAGCAGCGCCCGGTCGGGGAAGTCAACCGGGACGTAAATATGTTTCGGGACGTAGGCCTGGTCGAGATAAATCTGCTTGAGCAGCGCCGAGAAAAATACCGGTGCGGAAAATTCGGTTGCTGGTTCGCGTACGGGAGCCGCGGTGATATGCGGAATTCCGATGATGCCCCCATCTTCCGAGACCGGCTCGAAGGGCTGCGTTAGCGCCGAATGCTCTTCTGAAATCTCGGCGTCGGCAACAATCTCGGGTGCGGGGGTGCTGGGGTCGGGCTCCAGTCGCGGCTCACTCTCCACATCGGCCCCGTTGTCCTCTTCGTCGACCATATAGGGATTGTTGGCGCCTTCGAACTCCCACAGGTCCTCCCAGAACATGTCGCGGCGGTCGACGATCTTTCCCCCACGCATGTGGAAGAGGTTGACGGCGAGCATATCTTTTTCGAAGTGGAAACCGAAGACATCGGCGTCTTCATTTTCGGGCGATTCGATGCGCTGGCGGTCCTGCGATTGGTGGACGGTGACGAGCTGGTCGCGGAGCCGCGCCGCCATCTCGAACTGCATATTCTCCGCAGCGGCTTCCATGCGAGCGGTGAGGCGTTGCTCCAACTCGCTCGACTTGCCTTCGAGAAAAAGCTGCACATCGCGAATGGCCTGACGGTAGTCCTCGGTCGAGATCAGACCTTCGACACACGGCCCCAGGCAGCGCTTGATGTAGTACTGCAAACAGGGCCGCGGGTGGTAGCGATTGAGGTCTACCTTGCAACTTGGGATCAGGAAGCTGCGATGAATCACATCGACCAGCCGATGGGCGAGGTTGCCAGGAAAATAAGGGCCGTAATACGCCCCGCCATCCTTTCGCAGGCGCCGCGTGACGAAGACTTTGGGGTGACGGTCTTGTAGCGACAGCTTGACGTAGGGATAGGTCTTGTCGTCGCGCAGCAGGATGTTGAAGCGCGGCTTGCGCTGCTTGATCAGGCTGTTTTCGAGCGCCAGGGCTTCGTGCTCATTAGCGACCGTAATGTATTCGAGGTCGACGGCCTCGCGCATGAGCGAGCCGGTTTTGGCGTTGGCCTGCGAGGCGGCCAGAAAATAGGAGCGCACCCGGGCACGCAGGTTTTTCGCCTTGCCGACGTAGATGACCACGCCTTCTGCGTTTTTGTAGAGATAGCAGCCCGGGCCGGTGGGCAGCGTTCGAATTTTTGCGATCAGGTCCATGGTGCGACTATCAGTTTAGAGTGCGTCAGTCTAGAGCAGCGAATCCTCTGATTGGACGCAAATTTGCTCTCGAAGATGCGTGGCTCTATACGCGCCAGTGGAGCGGGATGAAGACGGCCGATATCAACTCGGCAGCTACTCCACCAAATGCCCATGCCATTGAGATAAGAACGGCCGGGATTGGGCGATCATCGCGATACTTTACCCAGTTTCGATAAATGATCCAGGCGGAGAGCACGAAGAATACAACAGCGTAGAACCCAGAGACGAAGATACTCCATCGGTTTATGCGGGATGGGTAGTAGAAGAAGGCTACTTCTCCCACAACCCAAAACAGACAGCTCAAAGAGCAAAGAGTAGTGGTTGTCAACACAGCCCAAGGCCATAGTCGATCCCATGCACGTCCCCGGACGCGTATCGGTCGCTCTTCATCCATGGGTCTTTAGACGAAGGTAAACCACGTACAGCAGCGCTGAGGTCAGCACTACCCACGCGAACTGATACCAGTAGAAGAACGGGAAGCCGAACAGAGCCGGTGTTGCGCGCGCGTACAGCGCCGGGAAACACAGGCCGAAATACGGCAATACCAGTAGCACAACAGTGGGCCACGTCTTCGGCTTGCGATCTGGCTGTAGGCTCTCCATGAGCAGGATGCTACCACGGTCGGGTAAGCTGTAAATATGCCTGATGTGCCGGACAACGAGAGCGTGGAGACATTCGCGGGGGCTTCTGCGAGCCTTGCGCGGGCAGTTGCGATTATGGCAAAGCTGCGCGGTCCCGGCGGCTGTCCCTGGGACCGGGAGCAGACGTTCGACACCATCAAACGGCACACGCTTGAGGAAACTTACGAGGTGTTCGACGCGATCGAGCGCCGCGCGTGGCCGGACCTGAAGGACGAGCTCGGCGACCTGCTGTTGCAGGTGCTGTTTTACGCGCAGATGGCGGCGGATGCGGGTTATTTCAATATCGCGGATGTCGCCGACACGCTGAACGCGAAACTGATTCGTCGCCATCCGCATATCTTTGCGGACACGGTCGCCTCGACTCCCGATGCCGTACTGCGCAACTGGGAGCAGATCAAACTCGAGGAGAAGAAGTCGAAGCCAGCTGGTGAGTCGATGCTCGACGATATTCCTCGCACCATGCCCGCGACGCTCGAAGCACATAAGCTCGGTTCGAAGGCAGCGAAGGTCCGCTTCGACTGGCCGGACAGCTCCGGCCTGTTCGCGAAAATGGATGAAGAGATTGCCGAATTGATGCTCGAAGTAGAAGCGAAACACAGCGAGAACGTTGAGGCCGAATTCGGCGACCTGATGTTTACAGCAATGAACCTGGCGCGTCACCTGAATGTGGACGCTGAGTCCGCATTGCGGCGCAGCAACGCAAAATTTCGTGCTCGTTTTGCCGCGATGGAACGCGTTGCGGGCGGGCGGGAAGGCCTGGAGCGGCTTGCTCCCGAGGAACTGGAGTCCCTCTGGGCGCAGGCTAAGACTTCAGAAGCACATCAAGGGGTAAAGAGTTGAACGTCTCTGCCACACGGGTCGCGCCCGACATTCGCATAGAGCCTTTGACGACGCTGGAGCAGTTTGATCGCTGCGTTGATCTGCAAAATACAGTGTGGGCCTACGACATTTCTGCCATGATGACCCAGAAGGTATTCCTGCTGGCTTCGCACATTGGCGGACAGGTGCTGGGTGCGTTCGATGGTGATACGCTGGTGGGCTACGCGATGTCTTTGCCGGGTGTTCGCAACGGGCATGCTTATCTGCATTCGCACCATCTCGCCGTGTTGCCGGCCTGGCGTGACTTTGGCGTCGGACGGCGCCTGAAGCTGGCCCAGCGCGACGATGCCCTGGCGAGAGGCTTCGAGTTGATGGAGTGGACTTTCGATCCACTCGAAATTAAAAACTCACACCTGAACTTCGCTCGGCTCGGCGCAATTTCGCGGCGATATGCGCACAATTTCTATGGCGAATCGGCCTCTCCGTTGCACGGTGGTTTACCGACCGATCGCATCTACGCGGAGTGGTGGTTGAAGTCGGACCGCGTCACGCGTACCCTCGCAGGCGAGTCACCCGTGATGAACGTCACGGAACATGTTGATGTTCCCGCTGAAATTTCCGCGTGGAAGGCCGCCGAGGAGACTCGCGCCCGGGCACGCGAGGTGCAGACGACGAATGCGGCCGCGCTGGAATCGGCCTTTGCCCGCGGACTCTCGGTCATTGGCTACGAACGAAACTCGCACGGTGACGGCCGTTTTCTCCTCGGAAAGTGGGACGAGGGCCTTGCTTATTAGTTTGGTCGCATCACAACGCTTTTGAATTCCGGAGATTCTGCTTTGCCAACGCAAGTCAAACCGCAACACATTGGTATCGTCGCCTGCTCGGCAGAGGGTGCAGCCCTTTGTTATCGAACTGTCTGCATCGAGGGCGCGGAACTTATGGGCCCGCACGATCATCCCGAAGTTTCGATGCATACCCATTCGCTGGGTGAATATATGAAGTTCATCCAGCGCGGCGACTGGCAGGGCGTCGGGGACCTCATGCTTTCTTCCGCAAACAAACTTGCGAGCATTGGCGCGAGGTTTCTCATCTGTCCCGACAACACCATCCACCAGGCGCTCCCATTTATTGAAACGCAATCGCCGGTGCCATGGCTGCATATTGCTGGAGTGGTTGCCGAGCATGCGGCAGAGCGCGGATTTCGCCGGATTGGTCTTACTGGGACCCGGTGGCTGGTCGAGAGCGAAGTTTACCCTGAAAAGCTTGTGACGCGTGGCCTGGAGTATCTCCGGCCCGATGCCGCGGAGCGCGAAGAAATCAACCGCATCATCATGGATGAGTTAGTCTATGGTGTCTTCAAACCCGAAGCAATCGCCTCATTTCACCGCATCATCGGACGCTTACGGGATGAGGGTTGCGACGCGGTTTTACTTGGATGCACAGAGATTCCGCTTATCATGAACGATGGAAATTCGCCGTTGCCAACGCTCGATTCCACGCGCCTGCTCGCTCGCGCGGCACTGCGTCGGTCTATTGAGGGGCGAGTTTAGAAAGTAAAGGGACTAGATGAAGATCGAAGCAATCCATATGCGCGAAGTGAACATGCCTCTTGCGCACCCGTTTGAAACCAGCTTTGGCATCACCACGGGCCGCCGCATTTTGTTGGTTGAGATCGTATCGGAGGGGATCTCCGCGTGGGGCGAGTGCGTTGCGGGCGAACACCCCTACTTCTCCGATGAAATGGTGGACACCGCCTGGCACATCACTGAAACGGAGCTTGCTCCGCGGCTGCTCAGTGCGGATGTCGCTTCCGGCCGCGATTGCCCGGCCCTCTTCGAACAGGTGAGGGGACATCGCATGGCCAAGGCCGCGCTCGAGAACGCCGTATGGGAACTCGATGCAACACGGCAGGGGATTGCGCTTTCACAGTTGCTCGGCGGCACCCGCGAAAAAATTCCGTGCGGCGTTTCCATTGGTATCCAGCCCACGCCCGAGCAGTTGATGGATAAGATTGCCACCGAGGTTTCGGCCGGCTATCAACGTATCAAGTTGAAGTGCAAGCCCGGCTGGGACGAGGAGATTTTTACCGCTGTCCGCGAACGCTGGCCTGACATCACGCTGAGTTGCGATGCCAACTCGGCTTACAAACTCGACGATGCGGACCGCATCGCCACCTGGGACCGCTTCAACCTGCTAATGATTGAGCAACCCATGTGGTACGACGACTTCTACTTCCACGCTGCATTACAGAAACGCATTAAAACGGCGATTTGCCTCGACGAATGTATTCGCAATCGCCGCGATGTGCAGGCTGCGCTTGAACTTGGCAGCGGCCGCATCATCAACATCAAGGTCGGTCGCGTGGGTGGTTTTACTGAAGCTATCGCGATCCACGATGTTGCGGCGAAGCACAGTGTGCCCGTCTGGTGCGGTGGCATGCTCGAAACCGGAATCGGCCGCGCCCACAACATCGCGCTTTCCTCGCTGCCGAATTTCTCGCTGCCGGGTGATGTTTCTGCATCGAAGCGCTATTGGTCTGAGGACATCATCGAGCCGGAAGTTACGGTCAGTCCCCGGGGAGAAATCGTCGTCCCCACGACGCCCGGACGTGGTTTTGAGATTGTCCCGGAACGCATTGAAGCGTTTACTGTACGCAAGCAGATGTTACGGCCCGGCGTTGCAATTCCTGTTTAGCGGAGTGTCAGCGGTGTTGCCAGCAACATGTGGATTGCTTCCTGATAGCCCACCGGTGCGGGCAGAATTTTGAAGTCCGCCGCGTCCATGTCGGTGTGCTGCTGCACGGTCTTCACCATCATTTCGCGGATCGTAATGTTCTCGCGCAGATGCGAATAGGCCCAGCGATCGCCGCCGGCGTTAGTCTGCTCGAATTCCACTGTGCCACCGGGATAGATGCGCGCCAGCATGCCCCAGCCAAAGTCGACCGCATGCAGTACGTGACCCTCGATGCGGGTAACGCGCTGAGATTTTCGGTCTATCCATACCCGGCCCTCGAGACCCGTAAGAATGTCCGTGACGAGCGAAGGCGGTTTGTAATGCGGGTCTGGTTTGAAATCGATCACGATCTCCTGCTCTGAAACATTTGGCCGTTGTGGCTGGCCCGGCGTGTAGGTATACGTCATGGCCCGCGGCATCTCGCGTACCAGGTCCATCGAATATCCGCGCGCCGCATTGTCGCGCTTGTGATGTTTGATAAAGTCGCTCGGAGAATCGAGCATCGCGGTCAGGCGTGCTCGCTCGGCGGCATCCTCCCGCGCTGTCAGAGGCTGTCCGTTGCGTTGCACCAGCCTTGCCACGGTCCCCTGTTTGCTCTCGATGATGTCGCGGGTCACATCGTTCTTTGCATCGACCTTGCGGATGCGATAGCGCAGGGGGAAACTGCCATCGTCGTTGATGATGCGCTGCTCATTGACGGCGGCGGCTTCGACCCAGCTTTGCGGTGTGGACGCTGTCAGGTCCAGAGGATGCGAGGGCGCTTGTGCTAAACCGCCGCACGTCACAACGACAACTGTCGCCAGAAAACCGCTAAATTTTGAAACCTTCGACATCTTCCATGCACCAAGGGGACCGGCCCTACTCTCACTTTAGACGTATCGCGCCGGCCTGCGGCGGTTTGTCTTGCGTTGTCGGCTTGCGTATAGTTCCGCCTAGCGACAGTTCTTTATTTTTGCACGACAAACGGCCGGCCAACAGGGAGATCGAACCACATGAACACGGTAGAAAATGCGACGATGATTGGCAAGTCGGTGAAAATTCACGGGGAATTGTCCGGCTCGGAAGATTTGGTTATGGACGGGGAGTTGCACGGCACTATCAGACTCCCCGGTAACCGTCTCACCATCGGGCAGGCGGCCCGTGTGCGCGGTGACATCGCTGCGAAGGACGTTGTGGTCTTCGGTCGTGTCGAAGGCGATATTCGCGCCACGGGGCGCGCCGAACTCCGCGCCAGCGCCCTGATGCAGGGCAACATTTATGCAGGGTCTCTCTCCATTGAAGAGAACGCCGCCTTTAGAGGCCAGGTCGACCCGACGCGTGCGCAGGAACCTCTGCCGGAGCGGTCTGCTGCGGCTTTGTCTGCGCCTCCGCCAACGCCGGCGCCTTCCGTACGTCGAACGGAGCCGGTCATTGTTGAGCGAGATGAGATCACGTCCGCCGCACCTTTATTCGCCGAAGCGAAGGCTTGAAATCGAGGAGTGCTAGCGGTGAGTTTCTTTCGCAGGGACGACAAGCCAAGCAGCGGTAAGATGGTCGACCGGCCTCCGCGCAATTCGAGCGGCTGGCGCGACATTCTCGCCTACTTGAAGGAAACCGAATCGTTGCGTGTGCTCGACTTTGGCGCGACATCCTCCCACAACATCAACTACCTCACCAGCATGGGCCACAGCGTCTACATGGCGAACGTGGTGCAGGACGCATCGCGTCCGGAGTGGCGCAAGCCACTCGAAGAGGGAGGAAAGTCGGAGTTCGACGTTGCCGGATTCGTTGAGGCAAACCTGAATTTTTCGGGACGCGATTTCGATGTGGTCCTGGTCTGGGACACGGCTGATTATCTGCCCCCTGAACTCGTGCCCGCTCTCTTCGAGAGACTGCACGAGGTGCTGCGCCCGAGTGGCCGTCTGCTGGCATTTTTCCATGGCAGCGCACCCAGCCCGCAAACGCCGTTCGCGCGTTATCAACTCACCGACACCGAACAATTGTTACTGCTCGCGTCAGGAAATTTTCCATTTCAGAAGATGTATCAAACCAGGCAGATAGAGAAATTTCTACACGGCTACGCGAGTGTCCGTTTTTTCTTAGGCAAGGATAATATTCGCGAGGTCATCGCCATTCGATGACAGTTACCGGATAACTAACTTACGCCATCTATTCGCCGTTATCGCTATAACGGATAAAGGGCCGCTATCCAGCGGCCCTTTATCCCATTAGAGCTACTTGCCCGCTTCTTTGCGGCGCTCGGCCCAACGGCGCTTCATGGCTTCAGCGATGCGCTTGCGTCCTTCAGGGCTCAGTTTGCGCTTCGCGGTTCCTGGCTTGGCAGCAGCTTTGGCGGCCTTCGCAGGCGCTGACGTTTTGGTGGCATTCTTGCTTCCCTTGGGGCGACCACGGCGGCCGCTCTTCACAGGTGCGGAAACTACCGCAGGCGCTGCTGCTGTGGAAAGGCCGGTGAGGGTAGCCTTTACTCCTTCAAGCTTTGCAATCTCTGCATCAATGTCAGCAATGATACGACGTACGTCCATATTTTCTCCGTGAAACAAATCAATTTTAAACACTCAACAAATTCGCATAGCCCACATAAAGACGATACACACACGATATAACCTGAGGCAAACCAATATCCGTAAACCAGGTTACCTTTCAGGTTGCATAAACGTGACTAAAGGAACATGAGCGCCAAATATTGGATGCAGAAATTCGTCAAAGAACGTCTCGGCCGGCGAGATATTTTCTAAAACGTTCATACTGCCATGGCAAATTCAGTTGGGTCTATAGCGAAACCTCTGTATTTATGCAGTTTTTCCCCGGAAACGGGCATAGACCAGTCTCTACGCCTCACATTAGCAGGAAATTTGCTCTAGACTTGTCGATAATGCGTTCTATCCCCAAACGCCTGTGGCTGCTGGCAGTTTCGTCTGCGCTTTTGCAGGTCCTTCCCTTCGCCATCGCGGGTCCCGTTCCAATTTGGCATAGAGCGTTTTGCTGGGTGGCTTTGACCCCTCTCATCGTTGCTCTGCTCTCGAAGGATCGTTTCGGCGTCGCGCTCCGTCCCGTACAAACCGCATGGCTTGGATATGGTTGCGGTTTCCTTTGGTACCTCGCCAATTGCTACTGGATTTACCAGACCATGTATCTCTACGGAGACCTCCCGAAACTGGTCGCTTTGGGGATTCTCATTTTGTTCAGCTTGTATCTGGGGCTTTATCACGCCTTGTTTGCCTGGATAGTAGGCCTGTTGCATGCGAGATCAGGACGCTTAACTGTTTTACTGAGCGTGCCTTTTGTGTGGGTTGCAGTCGAACTCGCGCGGGCGCGTATTACTGGTTTCCCGTGGGACCTGTTGGGTTACGCGCAGGTTGATAACCTGGCCCTGACTATGCTCGTGCCGTTCGGCGGGGTAACGTCGCTGAGCTTTGTGATAGCAGCCGTCTGTACTCTGTTTGCGGCAGCGTGGCTTGTCGGAAATCCTCGTCGCCGTTGGGGTTTTGCGCTTGCGGGGATGATATTCGCAGGCATTTTGCAGGCAGGTGTCGCTTATCATCCACCAACGGATGCGGCAGCACATGTTGCCACGCTGCTACAGGAAAACCTGGTGCCGGGAGCAATGGGTAGACAGGCAGAAAGACTCCCAACGCTGGAAAAATACAGGCAATTTACAGCATGGAGTAAATCGCCTAAAACCCCCGTCCACAAGGGCGTTCAGGATACGTATTGGCTTCCTGCGCCCGCTGATGTCAAGCCGGACTTCATTGTGTGGCCCGAAGCGCCGGCAGACTTCTTTACCCACGATCCCATATTTCGTGCAGAGGTTGGTACTCTTGCCCGGTCGACGCAAACCCCCGTGATATCAGGCAGTGTAGGGGTCGATTTTGATCCTCGCGCAGAGGAAGGCTACCACGAGTTCGGCTCCGCGGCCGTGTTCGATGCCGATGGAAATTACTTCGGCCGATACGATAAGATCCACCGAGTTCCATTCGGCGAATATGTCCCTTATAAAAACCTGTTGTTCTTCGCCGGAAAGCTGACCGCAGGCAGCGGACGGACAGAGGCAGGAACGCAGCATACGGTCTTCCATCTCAACGGACACAGCGTTGGCATTTTCATCTGTTACGAATCCATCTTCGGAGATGAAGTTCGTGAGTTCGTGAAAAATGGCGCGGATGTGCTCATCAATATTTCCGATGATGGATGGTATGGCGACACAGGTGCTCCCTGGCAGCACCTCGACATGGAACGAATGCGCGCCATAGAAAATCGCCGTTGGATATTGCGCGACACCAATACCGGTGTCACCACGTCCATCGACCCGCATGGCCGGGGAATATTCTCTACTCCACGCCATGTTCGCGCAGCTTTTGCTTTTCCATTCGACTACCGCACCGATGTCACCTTCTACACCCGCCATGGAGACTGGTTTGCGTGGCTCTGTGCCCTGATTACGCTTGCTGCCATAGCATTCGGCTTCATACCGAGAAGGGAAGTACACTAGTATCATGCTGAACGATTTTGAATTTGAATACTCCCCGATACGTGAAAAGGTAAATACCTTGCGGGGGTATCTTTGACTCGCCACGCCTGAAGAAAGAACTGGCCGTACTGGAAGAGAAGATCGCCGACCCGGCAGTGTGGGCGGACGGCGCGAAATCTCAGCCCCTGATGCGCGAACGCAAGCGCCTAGAATCACAACTTGCCGATGACGCTGAACTCGGCCGTCGCAGCGGCGATATTGAAGCTTACCTCGAGCTCCTGCGCGAAGGGGAAACTTCCGTCGAGCCTGATTTAAGACGTGAGATCGATGCGCTTGTTGAGTTCTCCGAAGCCCTCGAATCGCGCACCATGCTTTCGGAGGAAAACGATACGCTGAACGCGATCGTCACCGTCCATCCCGGCGCTGGCGGCACCGAATCGCAGGACTGGGCGGAGATGTTGATGCGCATGTATCTCCGCTGGGCCGAACGCCAGGGCTTCAAAACCGAGATCAACGAAATTCAGGATGGCGACGAAGCCGGCATCAAATCCGCGACCTTCACCATCACGGGAGACTTCGCTTTCGGTCTTCTAGGCGGCGAGACCGGCGTGCATCGGCTGGTTAGAATTTCGCCCTTCGACCAGGCTAAACGACGCCATACAAGTTTCGCCAGCGTGTTTGTTTCGCCTGAAATCGACGACTCCATCGTCATCGATATCAAGCCGGACGATCTTCGCATCGATACCTATCGTTCGGGTGGGAAGGGTGGCCAGCACGTCAATACCACCGACTCCGCAGTGCGAATCACGCATATCCCGACTGGCATTGTTGCCGGCTGCCAGAACGAGCGCTCGCAGCACAAAAATAAAGAGAAGGCGATGAAGATGCTTCGCTCGCGCCTCTATGAATACGAACTCGACAAAAAGAAAGCCATCAGCCGGAAGCTGGAAGATTCGAAGCTCGAAATCAATTTCGGGTCACAGATCCGCAGCTATGTTTTGCAGCCTTATCGGATGGCGAAAGATCTGCGGACACGTGTCGAAGTTGGCGATGTCGATAAGGTACTGGACGGTTATCTGGAGCCGTTTATTCGTGGCTATTTGAAGATGCGCCGCGAGGGTGGCATGCCCGCGGCGCCGGAAGCGGACGACCTCAATTGAGGCGGATGACACTTGTCATTGCCGATAGATGACATCCGCTTCTGTTGTTGTCTTCACCGTGATGCGATTCTTTCGTCATGGAGAACTCCACAATGTCTGTGCCAACATCGTTGAAGCAACGTCCTGATTATGGAATCGACGCGCCGAAGGTACTGCGCAATCTATTCGTTTTTGGCGGTCTTGCGGTGCTGCTTACCTTTGTTCCGCCGCGAATACTGCATGTCGGCTCGGTGAATATCGAATGGCACACTTCTCTTGCGTGGATGGGCGGCTTCCTGTTGGCGGAAGGGCTCTTGATGCTCTTTTACGTGAAGGTTGGAAAGTACTGGCATCGCGACAGGATGCTGGCGCTGCACAACTGGCGCGGCGATGAGCAAGTACTTGATGTAGGGTGCGGCCGTGGTCTGCTGCTGGCTGCAGCGGCCAAGCGGTTGCGGCCCGAAGGCCATGCGACGGGCATCGACATCTGGTCCAACCAGGACATGGGCGGCAACTCCGAAGCGGCTACGCTTCACAATCTCGCCCTCGAAGGCGTCACGGATCGCTGCACACTGGTGAGCGAAGGCGCGCAAGCCATGCGCTTCGCCGATGCCAGTTTCGATGTGATCGTTTCCAACCTGTGCCTGCATAATATCTACGATCTTCCGACACGGAGCAAAGCCTTGCACGAGATCGTGCGCGTTCTGAAGCCGGGTGGGCTCGCGCTCATTTCCGACTACAAACTGACCGGCGAATACGCCGCGGAGTTTATGGATACGGGATTGAGTGTCGAGCGGCGTTGGGGCAATGTATTGGCAACGTTTCCGCCGTTGCGCATCGTTATCGCAAAGAAGCCGGTGTAGGTTTCGGCCTCAGCCGTGAAGTAAGGCGAGCCGAGCCGTGTCGAACAGAAAATGCAAGGAGCGCGAAGGCTGCGGAGTTCCGGCCACGGGAGCCGTGGCGTAAACATTGCGTCCTGTGCGCTCCTCGCGTTTTCCTTTAGTCGTTCTTGCCTTCCAGCCAGCGATGCAGCCAGCTGATGTGCAGGTTCAACCGCATCGCGGTGTAACTCAGCACTTCGTGCATCATGCGTTTTGCAGAGTCAAAGTCGTCGATGTTTCCCAGCCTCGGGCGTGGCGAAGTGTAGACATTGAGACCGGCGCGACGGCACAAGGCGGCGATGCGAAACAGGTGCGTCCCATCGCTTACAACGACGACATGGTCCAAGTGCATTTGCCGCGCGATTGCGGCGAGTCGCTGCACCTGCTGCTCGGTGTCGATCGAATAGGTTTCGGCGACGATCTTGTTGAAAGGCACGCCTTTCGCGAGAAGGTAGTCACGCCCGACGCCGCCCTCGGTCTTGCCGGAATCTTTGTCGGAGCCTCCGCCGAGCGTGATGATGACCGGGGCGATCTGCCTCTGGTAGAGCGATACGGCTTTGTCCAGCCGGGCATGAAATACGGGCGACGGACGTCCCATATATTCGGCGGCTCCGAAGACGGCGATAGCATCCGCGGGGCTGGCGTCGTCACGGTTCGCGACGGACTGGATCTGGCTATATACCCAACTGAACCAGACGATCGAGATGACCAGCAGAACGCCGACCACGCGCAGCCAGAAGTGGCGCTTGCGAGGCCGTTTAGGGGCTACCTCTTCGGTCTGGTCAGGAGTTGTTTCGCTGATCATCTTCCGCGTCCGTTGTGATGCTCTAGTATGCCGCGAGATTGGAGCGAATACCAACTATGTTCGTGAGACGACTATGGCTGGAGCGCCAGTGCGATCTCGTGTGTCGGTATCGCGCCTTCGCGGATAATCATCCACGAGTTTGGTCCACCGCTGAGGTCCACGATCGTCGTTGCAGTGGCCCGCGTCGTTGGTCCGCCGTCGACGATCATCGGTATCTTGTCGCCGAACTGTTCCAGTACGGACTTCGCGTAAGTACACTCCGCCGCGCCGCTAAGGTTGGCGGAGGTTGCGGTGATCGGCAGGCCGAGCTTCTGCACCACCGCTCGACAAATGGCGGTTTCGGGCACGCGCAACGCAACATTGCCTGTGTTCGCGGTGACGCGGAGCGGCAGCTTGCTGCCGGCGCGGACGATGATCGTCAGCGGGCCAGGCCAGAAGCGTTCGGCGAGGCGGTCGAAGGCGTTATCGATACCGCGCGCGAGCTCGTATGCCTGCGAAACGTCGGCTATCAACAGCGAGAGCGGCTTGTGACGGGCACGCGTCTTGAGTTCGTAGATGCGCTCCACAGCGCGCAGATTGACCGGGTCGACGGCGAGGCCGTAGAAGGTGTCGGTCGGCAGAGCGGCAACCTGGCCGGAGTTCAGGCACTCGACGACGCGGTCGATGAGTGGGGGTTCCGGTTCGTCGGGATCGATGCGGAGGATTTCGGCGTTCATGCGTTGGATGGGAGCCCTCAAGCTGCTTCATCGCTTATAGCACGTCGCCCGGTTGAAGACGCGTAAACTTGAGAGACGTATGAACTTGTCCTCTCCTATTACGAGCCGCAGTAACGCCCGCGTCAAGGCCCTCCGCGAGGCTTCGAATGGCGATGCTTTCGAACCTGGCGATCTGCTCACGATTGAGGGCGAGAACCTGATTCGCGAAGCCATTCGCTCGGGTGTTCGCTTTGATACCGTCTTCGTTCGCGAGGGCAATGAGCACGCTTTGCGGCGACGATCGCTTGAAGGGCTTGACGCGGCGAACTGGGCGGTATTGAGCCGGGATGTCTTTGCCAGCGCTGTCGATACAACGTCCCCGCAAGGGGTCGCCGCGCTAATCGTGATTCCTAAACTTGCGGCTTTTGACTTCCGCAAGGAGCCGGGCGTGGTCCTGGTCATCGAATCGCTACAGGACCCGGGCAATCTCGGGACGCTGTTGCGCTCTGCTGAAGCATTTGGAGTGAAGCAGGTCTTTGTCACGTCCGACACAGTGAACCGCTGGAACCCAAAGGCTGTTCGCGCTTCGGCGGGCTCGGTATTCCGCGTGCCTGTGGTGCGAGCGCCGGTGGCGGCGACGAAGGAATTTCTGGCCAGGTTTGGCTATAAGCTCTTCGCGGCTGTTACGCAGGCGCAGGGTGCGATGCCGGTGATGGAGGCGAATTTGCTGGCCCCGTGCGCTCTGCTGATTGGCAACGAAGGCGCCGGCTTATCGTTTGCGGCGGTGGGGTTGGCCGATGATCGCGTGCATATTCCGTGTGCGGTTGAGTCGCTGAACGCGGCGATTGCCGGTTCGACGCTGATGTACGAGGCGCTTCGGCAAAACTCGGGACGCAGGGCGGAAGGAACTGCATGAGTCTCTTCGCCCCTGACTTCCGCAGCGTCGACGAGACCATCCGGCGCAATGCTCCGCTGGCTGAGCGAATGCGGCCGCGCTCGCTGGAGGAGTTTTTCGGGCAGCAGCATCTGCTCGGGCCGGGAAAACCTCTGCGGCTGCAAATCGAGCGGGACGACGCGGCTTCAATCGTCTTCTGGGGACCTCCTGGCGTCGGCAAGACGACGCTCGCGAAGATCATTGCGCAACAGACGCAATCTACCTTTATCGAGTTTTCCGCGGTGATGTCCGGCATCAAGGAGATCAAGCAGGTGATGGTCGATGCGGAAAAAGCCGCGGGCTTCGGCTCGCGAACGATCCTGTTCATCGACGAGATTCATCGTTTCAACAAAGCGCAGCAGGACGCATTCCTGCCGTATGTCGAGCGTGGGACGATCCGGCTGATCGGCGCAACGACGGAGAATCCCTCGTTCGAAATCAACGCCGCGTTGCTCTCGCGCTGCCGCGTATATACGCTGCTTGCGCTGGGGCAGGACGAGATCGTCGCGCTGCTTTCGCGGGCGTTGACTGATAGCGAGCGCGGCCTCGGCAAGCTGAACCTGGCCGTCGAAGAGGGTGCGCTGGAGGCCATCGCTTCGTATTCCAGCGGCGATGCGCGGAACTCTCTCAATGCGCTTGAGTCCGCGGCGCGACTGGCTGAAGGACGCGGCGAGAACGTACTGTCCAAGGCGCTGGCGGCGGAGGCGCTGCAGCAGCGCGTCCTGCTCTACGACAAAAAGGGTGAGCAGCATTACGACATCATCTCCGCACTGCACAAGAGCGTGCGCAACTCCGATGCAGACGCCGCGCTGTACTGGCTCGGCCGCATGTTGGTGGCCGGTGAAGACCCGATGTACATCGCTCGCCGCGTGGTGCGGATGGCGGTGGAAGACATCGGCCTCGCCGCGCCCGAAGCACTGAATCTGTGCCTTTCAGCGCGCGATGCGATGCACTTTCTCGGCTCTCCGGAAGGAGAGCTGGCTCTGGCGCAGGCGGTTGTGTATCTGGCGTTGGCGCCGAAGTCGAACGCTTTGTACACGGCTTACGGCGCGGTGCGGGCGGACATTGAGTCGATGCCCGCGCAGCCGGTTCCTCTGCACCTACGCAATGCTCCGACCAAGTTGATGAAGTCGCTCGACTACGGCAAAGGCTACCAGTATGCGCACGATGTCGAAGGTAAAGTCGCGGAGATGGAATGTCTGCCGGAGAACCTGCGAGACAGGCGGTACTATCAGCCGACCAACGAGGGGCGGGAGCGGCTGCTGGCACAGCGCATGGACGAGATTGCGAAGTTGCGTGGGAAGAGCGGGGAGTAGGCCGCCTCTCGTTTTACTGGGAGGCGGCCCCACATTCAGGTCGGGAAATTGTTATTCCAATAGTCCGCACGTAGCTGCCATGAGGCGGCCAGGTCGACCATGGTATGGCTGGAGGTCAGCCAATCTGCCGCGGTCGCCCAGTTTGTACTTTCCATAATTTTCCAGCTCAGGCGTGTAGGAGCGAATTGTTCGCCCCAGAGCAAGCTGCCGCCGTCAGCGATGAGATCGCAGGTTTGGCGCATCTTGGCTGGATGGAGCATTTCTTGTGTCGGTGTAAATGTCGCTCCAGCATAGGGATTTTCAAAGTGGACTTTTGGTACTTTTCGGTTCGGAAATTTAATCGCGTCTGACGCCTGCATGGCAAGGGCCTCCTTCTGCACTGCGGCATTTCCGTGCATGGCCATCTGCGCCATCAAGTGTGATTTCTGACTTGCGTCGAGCAATTGCTGGGCCGTCGCGCCCTCCCAGTGTGCTTCCACTTCGTAGTAAAGGACTTTTTTCGCCGTGACGGCTGTTTTGACGAACCTCTCTACGATGCCGAGCATGTTCGTATTCAGAGTATTGGTGATGGGTACCAGGTTTTTCGGTTCTCCCGGACCGTGGATATTGTCGTTCAGCATGTGGCCCTGCACCCAGTACAGGGGACCTATCTTGTGCCGTTCCTGAAAGAACGGCCACCACGCGGCCTTGTTATTCGGCCCCGACCCGTCCGGGCCTTCGAGGGAAAGCGGCCAGGCGACCATACGCCGGGGAAACGTGAATGTGTACCACTGCTTGGTACTTGGGTCGCGGTCAGACAACGTGATCATGTCCCAGTACACTTTGGTTTTAGGTAGGGTTTTTCCTGGTTTGGGTGGTGGCATCGTGTTGCTCCTGTGATCGGAATTGGTGAAGACAGCTCAGGTTTTGGTTGGCCTTCCTTAGCTACGTGCAAAGTAGGTTACACGGAAATCTCATTCGCCTTCCGGTGTTCGGTCGCGGAGCAGCAGATCAAGGTGTACCTCGTTTTAAGTCCTTGTCCAGTGCGTTCAGCACGATGCTTTTCGTCAGCAATTCCGGCAATACATCCGGGTTCGAGGTTTTGCCGGCGGGGTAAATAACGTAGGTGGGCACGCCGCTGCGGCCGAGGCTGGCGAGCTGGGCGGAGATGAAGTCGTCGTGTGCTGTCCAATCAGCTTTCAGCAGGACGACGTCGGAGGCGGCGAAGCGGGAGACGATGTCCGGTGAGTTGAGCACGGCGGCCTCATTGACCTTGCAACTGAGGCACCAGGCAGCGGTGAAATCGACGAAGACCGGATGGCCGGAGGCCCGGGCGGCTTCGAGGCTTGCGAGGGTGTAGGGCTGCCAGCGTTCTACGACGACTTTGACCTTGGCGAGGGGAAGAAAGAGGCCGATGGCGATCAGGACGACCGCCGCGATGGTCGAACCGAGCTTGGCGGGCCATTTACCGAGCACCCAACCGGCGATGGCGAGCATCAGGAAGCAGGCCAGCAGCCACGCCTCGCGGTCGGTGCCGTTCGGCGCGTACAGAGAGCCGTACACCCAGGCGAGCCAGATGACGGTGGCAAAAAGAGGGACGGCGGTGAGTTGCTTCAGCGTCTCCATCCATGCGCCGGGACGTGGAAGGAACGAAGTCAGCGCTGGCTGCCAGCTCAGGACGAGGTACGGCAGCGCGAGCCCGAACGCGAGGGCCGTGAAGACTCCGATCGCGACGACAGCGGATTGCGCGAGAGCGAAGCCGATGGCTGCTCCCATCAGCGGAGCGGTGCAGGGTGTGGCGACGACCGTGGCTAGGACTCCGGTGAAGAAGCTGCCCGCGTAGCCCTGCTTGCGCGCGAGGGAGTCGCCGGTGCCCATCAGCGACAGACCGATTTCGAACTGTCCCGCAAGCGAGAGTGCGAAGAAGAAGATCAGCGCAGCGAGGATGGCGACGAAGGTTGGCGACTGAAGCTGGAACCCCCAGCCAAACTGGCTGCCGCCGGCACGCAGGACGAGCAGGACGCCGACGACGCTCCAGAATGAGACCAGGATGCCGAGGGTGTACACGAGGCCGTGGGTGCGCTGGCGTTTCTTCTCCTCGCCCGAGGCATTGACCAGCGCCAGGCCCTTGAGGAAGAGCACGGGGAAGACGCAGGGCATGAGGTTGAGAAGGATTCCGCCCACAAAGGCCAAACCAAGCGCGCCGAAGAGCGTGACGCCCGCAGCAGCGTCTGGGATGCCGGGTTTGGGCACGAGCTTGGAGGCGGTCCAGGTAATTGTGCCCGGCGTGACAGGAATGGTCACATCATAGGCTTCGTCATCGCTGAGCTTGATGAGGCCGTGGATTTGCTTCGGCAGAACCGCTGGTGGAGGACCGCCGACGGGGCCGTTGGGGTCGGACTCACGCTGGAGCAGGATTTTGACACCGCCGGAGCTAGGGTCGACGGGTTGCGGTGAGGGGTTCGATATCTGATCCTGGTCGAAGGGGTAGAACTGGGCAAACTGCTCTTTTTTTCCGGTGTTGAGGGTGATGAGTATCTGTTTCGCGTCGCCGGTGGCTGTTGCGGTCATCCCTGCCGGGAGCGGCTTCGGCATCATCGTGGTGAGCGTTGAGCCAAGGGCTCCAACCAGCGGTGGGGCCGCGAGTGGGCCGCTAACGACGTCAAGGTCGATGCCAAGGTGGGCTTTGCCGGGAAAGCACTGGCTCAGGCAGACGAGCCAGTTGACGTGGGCGTCGAGATGGACCTTGCCGGGCTTGGCGCCGGGAGCGGCGGTGATGGTGACCGGGTACGTAACCTGGTTTTCGTAACCGTAATCCATCAACGGGCCGAGCGGCAGGCGTGTAGGGATGGGGAACTGGAGCGGGCCGGCGGTGATGCCGGTGGGCAGCGTCCATTTGATGTCGGGTGGGTAGCCGGCGCCTCCGGCGTTGATCCAGTAAACGTGCCAATGCTCTTCGAGAGTGAGGGAAAGGCCCACTTGTAGCTGGCCGCCGGCGGCTATCTGCGGGGCGAGTGTGACGAGCTCCGCGGTAAGGTGCTCGGCTTTGACAGGACCGGGGCCGCCGTCGCCGACTTCGGTAATTTGCGCGAATGCGGAGTGCGCTGTGAACAGGATTCCGAGAAGAATGGTGGAGGACCAGCGGACGCTTGCGGTCAAAAACTTCATGGAGACATTGTAGGCGGAGCGAGAGTGCCGACTTGTCATGGAGATGTTACGGCTGACGTGGTAGGCCGGATGTAGTGGTTTTCGACGGCGGGCAGGGCGGATAAACAGCCTTAAAAAGCGGTCACGCAAAGTTCGCCAAGTGAGCAAAGTTTCGCAAAGGTTTCTTGGCGAAACTTTGCGCTTTTTTCGCACTTTGCGTGAGCGTTTTTTCTTATCTCGCCGTTAACGCTGACGCATGTGCTCGACCATGATGCAGCGGTCCATGACGACGTGGATGCCGCCGGCTTCGGCCTGGGCTGCGGCTTCGGGGTGGAGTATGCCTTGCTGCACCCAGAGATTCTTGAGGCCGAGGGTCAGCATCTCGTCCACAATGGCCGGGATAAAGCGAGGGAGGCGAAAAACGTTGACCACGTCGGGCTTTATGGGCAGGTCGGCGAGCGAAGCGTAGGATTTCTCGCCGAGCACGGACTCCAGCGCCGGATTCACGGGAAATATGCGGAAACCGTGGTTCTGCATGTACTCGGAGACGTAAAAGCTGGGTTTGCCGGGATTGTCGGAAAGCCCGACCACCGCGATGGTTCGCGGAGTGCGTTCCAGACCGCCGAGCATGTTGCGAATCACTTCTGGCTCATTCATTCGTCTATACCTGTATCGCGCTTTGTCCACGCGGGTTTGATTTACAATCAGATGTCGGCGGCCAGGCGAACAGCGGCCCGTCGCGGGAGATCTTTTGCACCGTACAGGCAAGGTATCAGCAGGGAATCAGGCAGGAAAGCAAGTCCGGCAGGCGGCTGGTTGGGCGTATGTGACTGCCGCATCGGTAGTCGCGGTATTGACAGCGGGCTGCGGTGCCAGCTATCGGCCGGTGGTCAGCGCCATTAATCCGGTTGGGCCGGCGGGGCAGCCGACCAAGTTTGCCGTCGCGATTTCAAGCCCTGCTCCAGGTGCGCCGGGGCTCGTGACGATTGTCGACTTTTCGGGCGACACGGTGTTGGCGACCCCTTCGATCCAGCACGATCCAAGCTATTTCGTGCTCGGAAACCAGGGGTCCACGGCCTATGTTATTAACGCGCAGGGTGCCCTCGATACCTTCGCTGTTTCCAACCCGTCCGGGTTGATCACCGCTGACGTAAACCAGACTACGCTTCTGCCGAACGCGAATCCGATCAACATCACGACGGTTGCAGGGACTGGCGCGGGTACGACCATCTTCATTCCGCAGCTTGGACGCAATTCGATTGCGGCGCTCAGTTCCAACGGCCCTTCGCTGTTGCAGGAGCTTTCAAACTCCGCCGGCACGACGCCAAACTATGTGGTCGGTGTCGACGGCGCACCGCGGGCCTATGCGCTCAGCAGCTCGGCGGGCGGCGCGGGGCAGGCTGCAGCGATCGAGACGACACTGAGTCTTCCCGCCATTTCCAACACGATTCCGGTAGGCGTCAATCCGGTGTATGGCGTCATGGCCCCGGATGCCTCGCGCGCCTACATCGTGAACAAGGGATCGGGCACGGTGTCGGTCATCAATGTGCAAACCAATCAGCTCGACCTGACCACGCCGACAATTCCCGCAACCGGGACGCTGGGGCAAAACCCGGTGTGGGCGGTGGTGGTCCCGACACTGGTGGAGCTGGTTGTGCTCAACAGCGGCGATGGCACGCACCCAGGGTCGCTGAGTGTTATCAGCATTCCTCTTTGCAACGCTGTGACGCCGATCAACAATCCCAATTGCAATCCGGCCAACCCGAACGATGCGGTCGGGTTTGGGACGGTGGTTGCGACGATTCCGGTCGGCGTGAACCCCGTGATGGTCGATGTGCTGAAGGATGGCAGCCGGGCGTACGTGGTGAACCATGGTGTTGATCCGACCAAAGACGTGAACGGCAACCCTATCCCAGGCACCGGCGTTGAGGGCTCAGTAAGTGTGGTCAATCTACAGACCAACCAGGTGACTGCGACGATTGGCGGCATCTCAACAGCAGCCGAGACGCAGAACTTCGACTCCACCCCGTCAAAGGTTTATGGGCATCCGAATTCTGTTTCTGTGTCGCTCGCGTCACCGACTGGGAAGGTGTACATCACTTCGCCGGACAACAAGTTCATGACCGTGCTGCGGACCGATACCGATGCGGTGACAACCCACATTTCGCTGCAGGGCCTGGGGTTGAGAGTGTTGGTGACAGCGCCGTAACCTCACAGATAAAGAAAGCAAATGGGCCGCCCTGATATCGGGGCGGCCCATTTGCTTTTGTGGAAGACACTACATGCCAAGGACGATTGGCATGGTTGGAGACTTGGCACCGCCGTCGGGTTCAATGGTGACGCCAAAGCCCTTGGCGGCTACGCCTTTCGGCAGCGGGGGCATGATGACGCTTGCATATCCCTGCGCGGTCGGTTTGAAGATGCCAGCGGGCATGGGTGCTCCCCCGTCAGAGGGGATCATCCACAGCTCGTAGGTTTTGTAGATGTCAAGCGGCGCCAGGTGCATGCCGACGAAGACCAGGGAACCTGAGTCTGCCGAGTAGGCGATGTGGCCTTCAGGTTTGGGAGGCTCGGGCTTGCCATTGGGCAGCAAGTGCAGGTTGACCTGCATGGCTCCGCCATCGGTGAGCACCTGCATCACTTTTTGCGCCTGCGCGGTCTGCGCTGTCAGTTCGGCCAACTTCGTATTCTGCGCGTAATAGGCGTCCTGGAGCGACTGGTGCTGATGGTATTCGAGGCCGGCTGCGAAGGCACAGCAGGCGGCAACCGCCCATCCCGCCCAGCCGAAGAAGCCCATACGGGAGCGTCGCGCGCGGGGCTGGTCATCGATCTGGACCACGCGGTCTTCGCGGCCCAGCAGCATGGGCTCTTCGCCGGTTTCGGCCGAAGCAGCGCGCTCGGCACTCTCGATGGAGACGACCTTTTTCTCCTTTGATACCTGGCGCATAAAGCGTTCGCGCGCCAGCGCCGGCGGAGACTGCAGATCTGAGGTGAGGGCATACATTGCGAGGTCGCTCTGGATCGCGGCCAGTTCGGCGCGGGCGGTTTCGCTGTGTTCGAGGTGGACGAGAACTTCGGCGGCTTCCGCAGGCGTGAGTTCTTGCAGCGCGAACAGTATCAATTCATCTTGAGAAATCTGTTTTGGAGTCATGCCTGGAATGCCTTTCTCAGCGTAAGGATCGCGCTGCGGATTCTGGTCTTTACGGTACCGAGTGGGTCGCCGGTCATTTCAGCGATCTCGGAGTGGGTCAGACCATCGAAGAAAGCCATTTCCAAGGTTTTGCGCTGCTCGGGCGGCAGTTGCAGGATCACAATGCGCGCTTTTTCCATCATCAAATTGCGTTCGGATTCATCGGCGAGATTGCCGGGCATGGCGAGGTTTAGCTCCTCGACCTGCTCGCTGGGACGCTTGCGCCGGAGCCTGTCGATCGACCGGTTGCGGGTGACGACGGCGAGCCAACCGCCGAGCGACCCACGTGCCGCGATGAACTTTGCCGGACTGCGCCACATCTGCATGAATACCTCTTGCAATACATCTTCAGCCGAGGCAGGGTCACGCAAGACACGCAATGCGACAGAGTACACAATCCTCGAGTAGCGGTCGTAAATTGCCGCCATCGCGAGTTCATCGCCACGCTGCACCTTCTCAAGCAGGTCGGCGTCGATTGCCGCCCCTGCCGGGTCTGGTACCGTCGTCGGCATGCCTATATCTCTATTCATAGAACGCACCAGCGGTTCCACTAGATTGCAATCTCCACGAAATCACTGTCAGGGCCTCGCAACGGCATTTCGAGCGGGTTTGCGGCCGAATGTCAGTGTACGTCATAGGGATGACGAAAAGGCACCTTTTAGCTGCTGGCAGCTGGGGCTGTACCCTTAGATGAATGAAGACTCGGCTGGACAAGTTATTGGTAGAGCGCGGGCTGGCCGCTTCACGAGAACGCGCACAGGCGCTGATCCTTGCCGGCCGGGTGCTGGTGGAAGAACAGCGAGTGGATAAGCCCGGCACGCCGGTTGCGGAGGATGCGGCCCTGCGCATGATGGGCGACGATCTGCGCTACGTAAGCCGCGGCGGTTTGAAGCTCGAACATGCACTGACCACATGGGGCATTGAGGTGACGGGCCTGGCTTGTGCCGATATTGGCGCGTCGACTGGCGGCTTTACCGACTGCATGTTGCAGCGCGGAGCGGCTACGGTGCTCGCCGTGGACACCGGGTATGGCCAGATCCATCACAAGCTACGCGTCGACCCGCGGGTAACGTTGCTGGAGCGGACGAATGCGCGGCTTCTGGAGCCGGGAGAACTGGTGACGCTGGCGCCGGAGCGGGTGCGGTTCTTCGCGATGGACGTCAGCTTTATCTCCGCGACGCTGGTTCTACCGGCGGTTGTCGCGGCGCTCGCACCCCCTGGAGAGAACTGGGGTGGTGATGCCGTGATTCTGGTGAAGCCGCAGTTCGAGGCTGGACGAGAGCACGTCGGTAAGGGGGGTATCGTGCGCGACCCGGAGGCGCAGCAACTGGCGGTTTCGCGCGTGGAAAAGGCCGTCGTCGGCCTTGGCGGCCAGGCGATTGCGCTGATCGATTCGCCGATTCTGGGGATGGAAGGGAATCGGGAATTTTTGCTCCACGCGAGGTTTTGACGAAGTCCTCCACGCTCAGCGGTTACACTACAAACCATGCCAAAAGCTGCCATCATTTCCAAGCCGCAGAAGGCGGAGCTTGAGCACATTCTGCCGGAACTCCTCGTCTGGCTGGCGGAGCATGGTTTCGACTACATCCTGGACCCCGAAAGCGCCGCCTACCTGAAGTCCGGCACCGAGGATGCCATCGAGCGGCCCTTCATGCCGGAGCACGCGCCTGACCTGGTTGTGATGTTGGGTGGGGATGGAACGCTGTTGGCTGCGGCGCGGGCGTTTGCCATGACCGAGACGCCTATTCTGGCGGTAAACCTTGGCTCGCTTGGGTTTCTGACCGAGACGCCCCTTTCCGACATGTTTGGAGCGCTCGAAGCATGGCTCGCGGGAACGGCCATCCTGGACACGCGCAACCTGATGCACGCCGAACTTCACCGCGATGACCGTCCGTTTCGTAAGTGGGAGGCGTTGAATGACGTCGTCGTCGCAAAAGGCGCAATTGCGCGCATGGGCGAGTTCGGCATCGAACTCGACGGACAGTTTGTGGCGAGCTTTCGCGCGGATGGCGTGATCGTATCGACGCCTACCGGTTCGACGGCCTATAACCTCGCGGCCGATGGACCGATCCTGATGCCGAATGTGGATGCGATGGTGATTACGGCGATTTGTCCGCACCTGCTGACGATCCGTCCAATTGTGGTGCCGGGGGGCGCGGAGGTTTGCGTGTCGGTGGACTCAGTGCCGCATGAGACATATCTGACGGTGGATGGTCAGGAGGCGGTGGAATTACTGCTGGGGGACCGCATTCGCTGCCGGCGGTCCCAGCATAGCGTGAACCTGCTGCGGCTGAGGCCGAATGGATTGTTCAACGTGCTGCGGTCGAAGTTAAGTTGGGGCGAGCGGTAGCGTAAAGCGGCAACAAACCCTTTAGCCTGGGCGCAGAACTACCGCCCCAGATTCACAACTACTGTCTTTACCGGATGACAGAACACCTTGCCGTGGCTCAGCGCGATTTTGCGTTGCGCCAGAGCGGCCATCTCGGGGTCGTGGGTGACCATGACGATGGTGTGGCCGGCTGCGTGAAGCTCGCGGAGGATGTCGGCGACGATCTTCTGGTTGGCGGCGTCGAGGTTGCCCGTTGGCTCATCCGCAAGAAGAATCGGCGGATCGTTGATGAGAGCGCGGGCGATGCAGACGCGCTGCTGTTCTCCGCCGCTCAACTCACTCGGGAGATGGTCGGCGCGGTCGGCGAGGCCGACACGGTCCAGGGCGGCCCGGGCATCCGTGGCGTTGGTCATGGAGTGGAAGTACTGCGCCAGCATCACGTTTTCGAGCGCCGAGAGATAAGGAATCAGATGGAACTGCTGGAAGACGAAGCCGATTTTGTCGGCGCGGAAGCGGTCAAGCTCGGTGGAAGACATAGCGTGGACTTCTTCGCCGTCGATGGTGAGCTTCCCGGATGTCGGCGTGTCGAGGCAGCCGAGGAGGTTGACCAGCGTCGATTTGCCGGAGCCGGAAGGCCCGGTGATGGCGACCCACTCGCCGGAGCCGATGGTGAAGCTGGCGTCGGCGAGGGCGCGGACGGTGCCGGATTTCGAGGCGTACTCACGGCTGACGCCGACCAGTTGGATGACCGGCGTTTCGTGTTCGAGCATCGCTTCGGCGTGCTGGCGCTGCGCTTCTGAGGCCATCTTCATAAGCTGATTTTATTCTCCCTTCAGCAGCGCGGCGGGTTGCAGTCCGCGCAGGACGCGGGCCGGGAAGAGCGCGGCAGCGGTGGCGATAACGAGGTTCAGGAGCAGGACCAGGGGGAGCAGCGAGATCCGTGGAAGCGTAGCGGTGCCGAAATTCATTTCGCCGATGGCCCATGCGAGCGCCGAACCCAGGATGTAGCCGAGCATAACGCCAGCCGTGGCGAGGACAAGCGCTTCGAGGAGGAAGTGGCCGATGAGTTGGATTTGCGAAGCGCCGAGGGCCTTCATCAGCGCGAAGTCGCGGCGGCGTTCGAGGACGCTGGCGGAGAGCGTGGCGAGGACGCTGACAGCAACGGTGAGAGCGATCAGGAGCATGGCGCCGTACATCAGGGCGTGGGTGCGGTCGACGATGCGGGACTCGCCGGCGACAAGAGCGCGGACGGGTTCAACGTGCAGCGCGGGGAGGGTGTGTTGCAGCGTGGCGATGGTGGTGTTGACACGGTCCTCGCCGCCGGGGACCTGGATTTCGAGGACGGTGGGCTGGACGCCCGTCCATTTCGTGAAAGCCGGCAGTGGGATGTAAATGCGGGAGTCTTCGTCGCCGCCGGTGCTCAGTTTTCCAGCGCCGTGGAGAGTGATCGGCTGGCCGGCGTAGGTAAGAGTGACGGCGGTTTCGTTGACGACGAAGCCGGCGGCCCGCTGGCCGATCAGTGCGTCGGTTGTGCCTGTGGGCCAGGCGTCGACTTTCCACCAGTTGTCGAGGCGGTGCATGGCGGCGAAGTCGACGCCGGCAACGACGACGGGAGTACCGCGATCGGTGGCAGCTACTGCAAAGGCCACGGGAGCGATGAGGGCGTCGGAGCCGGCGGCCTCGCGAGCGTGGTGGATGTCGGCGTCGGTGAAGGCGCCGGTGGCGACGATGTTGGCGCCGAAGCTGCGGAATTCGTGGTGCAGCTTGGCGTTGAGGTCGGCGTACAGAGTGAGGAGCGCGGTTGCGACCATCGCCGAAACGGTGAGCGCGGCGAGCGCAGAAAGGCTGCGGGCGCGGCGATGTTTGAGCGAACGCACCAGGATGCGGCTGAGGGAAATGCTTTCGCTGGCTGTAGTGGCTGTACTCAAGCGCCCGTCCTCAGAACTGCCGACGGATCCATGCGAAGTGCACCGCGGATGGACGCTGTGCTGCCGGCTATGGCAACCAGCAGCGCGAGGGCAAGAACTACCGGCAGGAGTACGGGATTGAAGGCGTGGGCGAGGGTGGTGTGCCCTGATGGCTCGCCGAAGATCTTTGCGGTGAGGATTGCGGCAAGAAGGGAGCCGGCAATGTAGCCGCAGGCTCCGCCGCCGATGGCGAGGAGACCGGCTTCGGCGTAGAAGAGGGAGGCGATACGGCCTTTGCTAGCGCCTAGTGATCTCATCAGGCCGATTTCGGCGCCGCGTTCGAGGACGGCCGTCGCCATCGCCGCGCTGACGGCAACCGCTGCGGCGAGCAGAGCGGCGGCGGAGATGAGCCACATCAACCCGCTGATGCGTTCGAGGATGGTGCCCTCGGATTGCTCGACCTGGCGGACCTGCTCGGCGTGCGCGCCGGGGATGGCTTCGGCGATCTGATAGGCGATGGAGTTAGCGTAGGGGCGGCAGTACCAGACGTCGCGGTCTTTGGGGGAGAGGGTGTCAGGGTCGCGGCGGGCGAAGGCGTCTTCGGGCTTGGTGCGGGCGGAGATTTCGACGCGGGAGATACCGTTCCAGCCAATATTGTCGTAGCCTCCAACCTTCCATTGCACATAGGAAAGGGGGACTAAAACGTGATTGTCAGTTTCGTCGCCAGCAGAGACAATGCCAACAACTTTGAGAGGCGGATCTTCATTGAAAGGCATGGCCGGGGACTTGAGCCCCAGATCGGACATGCTTGGAAAGTACAGCACATCTCCGACGGACCGGTGGAGCTTGGTAGCCAAAGACACTCCAATAACCGCTTCATGTTGATCGGGGGCGTTCGGATTGTCTTCAGGCCAACGCCCCTGTATCTTCCAGGCTGGATGCAGCGATGGTGCGCCCGTCTTGATAGGACCAAAAGAATGGTTGAACCAATAGCCCTTCAGAGGAGCTGTGATGTTCAGCGCGTAGAGTTCTCCACCAAACCGCATTGAGCTGGTTAGCTCGGGGCTCACACCCGTAATGTTGTTGGCCCAGAAAATGCCGCGGAGCTTTTCCAAATCCTTCTCTTGCAAATAGGCGCCCCCCGTCGCGGGCTTCAGAGATTGGTCGCCGACTTTTACATCGAGGGTGTCGGCCTTGGGATAGACGATGATGTTAGCGCCGTAAACAGCTAGTTCCTGGTGAATGCGGTCGCCGATGGTGGTGGCCAGCCCGAGCATCGCCGTAACCGCTGTCGCGCCGAGCAGGATTGCAATGCCTGCAAGCAGCTTGCGGCGGCGCTGGCGTGCGAAACTTTCCCACAACAGCCGCAGGAACATTGGCTACTTTCCGCCAAAGATGGCAGTGAGGGGTTGGAGGTCGGACTTGGCAATAACGACCTGGCCGCCTTCGATGGTCGACTTCAGAGGGATGGGGTTGCAGCCGCCAGGCTGTCCCATTGAACTGGCGACGAGCGGAGAAGAACACATCTTGCAGGTGATGCCCTGCTCGCCGATATAGAAGCCAACCGGGCCGCAGATGTGGCAGGCGTCGGCAACGCTGACGAGGTTGCCGTCCGGTTTCTTGAAGAGCAGGAAACGGACTTCTGTCGACTTGCCGTCCGCGCCGTCCACATGGACAGAGTAGCGATGAAGCTTGTTGTCTGTGACCTCGGACGTGGGAACCGTGACTTGGGAGCCGATGAGAGTTACGGGCGTCGCGGCGCTAAGAGCGGTGGAGCTTTGCGCATAGATGAACTCGGCCGTCGAGAGGAAGATGAAGACGAAGCTGACACCGACGACGGCGTTCATCCAGAGCTTTTCACGGCGAGCGAGCCACTCGGCTTTGCGGCGGTCGGCGGGCGTGGCAGTGGCGGGCACAACGACCGGGGACCGGCGTTTGTATTCAAACAAGACCATCAGGCCGGCGAGGGCAAGCATCGTGACGAAGAAGAAAAGGTCGTTGCGGACGATGGGACCGATGTAACGCATTTCTGCGGTGCTGGAAGGAAGGACGCCATTTTCGGAGAGCTCGTGGAGGCCGCTGACGACCAGTTGGAAGACGACGAAGTAAAGAATCACGGTAGTTACGCGGAAGAAGCGCTGCAGGTTAATCCGGACGCTGCCGCGGATGAACATGATGCCGAAGACGACCGCAGAAGCGATGCCGAGTAAAGTACCGGTGAAGCTCATCAACTCGGTGGAGTTAAGCGAGACACCAGCAAGAATCAGCACCGTCTCGACGCCTTCACGGAGGACCATCAGGAAGACGAAGCCGAAGAGACCGAACTTCGAGCCAATGAGTCTGGAGACTTTGGATTCAATATCGCCGCGCATGGTGCGTGCGGTCTTGTGCATGAACCAGATCATGCCGATGACGAAGGCGGCAGCGACGAGCATCACCCAGCCTTCGAAGATGTCCTGGTTGAAATTGAGGTGGGAGATAACGATGGCGACGCCGACGCTGGCCGCAATCGCCGAACCAAGCGCGTAAAAAACGGTCTGCTTGAGTTCGCGGCGGTCGATTTTGTCGAGGTAGGCGAAGACGATTCCGACGATCAGCGCTGCTTCGACACCTTCGCGCAGCGTGATGATAAAAGCCTGTAACATGCCCGTCTTTCTGTGCTTGGGCATGCCCCGCTGCCCGCGCTCAAAGGCGTTGAAAAACCTTCGTTTCAATTTTTGATTCTAAAGCGGACTAAATCAGTCGTCAATCGCATAAAATCCTTGACGGCCATCCAGCAATCCTTGGGCCAAAGCTCCTGGCTGACCGAGGGTAATGCGCTGACAGGCCTTCTACCAGTCTCCCAAGTCACCAGGTGCGGATTACTCGCGGTGCGGACAGCGCCAGAGGCTAACGCAACGCTTTCTATAGGCAGAGACGAAAATATAGATATTTCCATTTTGTTTTCAACAACTTAACCGGAGGGCGGGGCGATCATCGGGAGCAAGCGACATAGCGAGACCGAAATAAAAGAAAACAATGGTCTTACCGCTCAGACAAATATCTACTCCCCAAAAAGTTGTATTTTGCGCTTGACAAACTTTGGAATCAAAGATTACTCTTCGCGACGTTCTTATTTCCCTTGCAAAGTAAACACGAAATTTGCAAATTACGGCATTTACTGCGGGATTTATGAGTAATTCCCGAAAAAATTGCCAATTTTATTTTCGTATCGAATAAAAGCAGGACAGGATTCGCGGTAAAGGGTGCGTTTCGAGCAAAGAGCCGTCATTTTGCACCCCTTTCTATTACAGAAACAAATATGAGAAATAACCTCAACCACCCGAAGAAGAAGGAGAAGCACCATGCGTAAGTTTCTCAGGAACATGACACCCACGCGTTTATCGTTTGGGCTGGGGGCGGCGGCGCTATTTTGCGCAGCCACTTCGCTGGCCCAGGCGCAGACGCCACC
>Ga0070679_100000219_pt1 | contig 46654 bp, 48 predicted proteins | sample KBSC63BmetaG_FD_65652 | JGI IMG/M metagenome (GOLD analysis project Ga0070679, IMG submission 65652) | Corn rhizosphere microbial communities from Kellogg Biological Station, Michigan, USA - KBS C6-3B metaG | ecosystem: Host-associated > Plants > Roots > Rhizosphere | place: USA: Michigan... | reverse complement strand
AATTTCAAAACTTTAATTAGCGGGTTTTGCTGCCGCTGTGGCTATTCTTTCCACCTTCTACTTTAGCTTCGTGTGGTTGTGCTTTTGCACCTTTTTGGCCAGCTTTAGTTGGGTCTGCGCCTTGTGACTTCCCAAATTGCCCTGGGCTATTTTGCCCGCCACGGCTGCGATCTTCATCACTTAAATTATTTGCTGGATTATAGTCTGCCATATTTTATCTCCTTATTTAATTAATATTATTGATATATATTTAGCTGCGTCGGCTTCTAGAACCGCCTTCACGTCCGGCTTTTTTAGCCTTTTGTGATCCTGGTGTAAATTTAGCCGGGCTGGATTGGCCGCCCATGCTCTGGATCTCGTGTTTTTTCTCTTCACTCATATTTGATGAGCCGAGACCTCTACTATCTGTGTTATTTGCCATAATTAAACTCCTTTCACGCCATTTATCTTATGGCACTTCCTACTATAAAGAACTGCTAGGAATGCCTCTATGAAAAATTCGACGGGCGTTGAGTGGAATTTTTAGCTACAGCGGACAATAGCCTGGTAATATATTTTTATGCTTGAAGTTAGCGACAGAGAATTTGAAAGATTGGTTAACCAAGGTATTGACGCCATTCCGCCCCTTTACCAAAAACACCTGCAGAACGTAGCGTTTTTGATTGAAGATCTACCCACCCTTCAGCAGCGTATACAGCTTAATTTATACCTGAACGAAACTTTATTTGGTTTATACGAAGGCGTGCCGCTGCCGCAGCGTAACGGGGCAGTGAAGCTTTTGCCGGATAAAATAACTATTTTTAAAATCCCTGCACTAGCAGTTAGTCGCAGCATAGACGATTTAAAAGAACATATCCGGCACACAATATGGCACGAAGTAGCCCATTATTACGGCTTAGACCACAAAAGAATCCACGAACTCGAGCAAAAGCTTCCACGAAGTTAAAAATTTTTTTGGGAAGAGCAGCCCGACAAAATGTATTCCATTTTGCCGGCGCGATGAGAAACCCTAAAAGGGTGTCTCATAATGCATTATTATGGCTTGGACCACCAGAGAATCCACGAATTAGAACAGAAGATCCAGAAAAAGTGATTTTTAGCACTAAAAAAATTATTGCTAAATTGCTCGCTTGAGAATATTATCCGCTTAGGTAACTAAAAAGGAGAAATTCTTATGGATCGATCTCGCAAACTAATGGCTTGGGGAGGCGCTCTATCTGTCTCTACCATCGTCGGGTTCTTTTTAGCCTTAACAGAATTATTGTTAGCGCTAAGAATATTTCTTAAGTTCTTCTTTACTACGGCGGATTCCGGTTTTGTGCACTGGGCTTTCGCTACCACAGACACATTGTTGTCGCCAGTACGCGGAATTTTTGTAAATCCAACTTCCGCGCATGGTACTAATTGGTATGTGGATTTTCCGGCACTGTTCGTAATGGCTGCATATGCGGTTTTAGCGGCCTTAATGGTTGCGTTGGCTGCGAATTGGGCCGCTGTTGCTCCTAAAGGGCGCAGATAAACAAAACAGTTAGTAAAAAGAAAATAACCCACAAAAAAAACGCGGCAACCTAAAAATTGCCGCGTTTTGCCTATTATTGGCATTAAAATTCAAGTTGCAGTAAACTAAGGCTTAAAGTGTTTTACAAGAAAGGTGCAACTTAACCTATGGCACGTCCCGCCGCACAACGAACAACCACTAAAAGAACACCCGCAAGAAATACAAGAGCCTCAAAAACATCGACCGTACAAAAAGAAGACGGTCCGATTACATTTAGCCTACTACGAAAGCTCAATCTTTTAGCGTCTTTGCTATTTCTAATACAAGGAGTTCTTGTTCTAGTATTAAGCGATCCGCTTAAAGGTTTAGAACCTATTAGTACAGGGTTTTTGGCTGCAGATAGGGCAGCTACCGCGGCTTCCGGACATCAAATTTTAGTAGCCGCTACACATCACTTATTCGACCTTAATATGGCTTATCTGGTCGCGGCATTCTTTTTTGTGAGTGCCATAGCGCATTTTATGGTGGCCACTTGGAGGCGCAGGGGGTACGAGAGGGACCTCAACAAAGGCGTTAACCGCACTCGCTGGGTAGAGTATTCAATATCAGCCAGTATTATGATGGTTGGTATAGCCATTTTAAGCGGCGTATTAGACTTTACTAACTTGATTATGATCTTTGCCCTAACTGCCATCATGAGCTTGCTAGGGATGGTTATGGAACTTAGAAACCAGGGCAGTAGGAAAGTGGATTGGTCTAACTATTCAATAGGCGTGGCTGCCGGTGCAATCCCTTGGATCGTTATTGCGATTTATTTATGGAATGCCCATGTTTACGGTAACGGTGTTCCGGGTTACGTTTACTGGATTTGCGGCAGCTTATTTGTTATAGCAAGCAGTGCCGCAATTAATATGTACCTGCAGTATAAAAGACTCGGCCACTGGTCGACCTATCTTTACGGCGAACGTGCTTATATTCTTTTGAGCTTTATAGCTAAGACTGTGCTGGCTTGGCAAGTTTTTGCAGGCACACTGAGGTAACTAAAGTACATGGCACATTTTGCACCAAAATCTCCACCCCGAGATCGTGGCTTGCCCGCCAAGCGGGCTCAGCCCGTTTGGCGGCGAGCACAAGACCATGTCACTCACTGTATACTACAATACAGCTCGCTTACGGTGCCCGATTTAGACCAAACTGCACTCATGTATTTAGTTACCAGCGAGGTGTAGAATGAAGAATGTGCAGCAAAATTCACCTAAAAACATTGGGGTGGTTTTGTTGATTGCGGTCGCAGCAGTCTTACTGGCTATATTTTCATTTGTAGCCGTTATTTTAGCCGGCTAGCTGATACAATATCTAGACGATGGGAAATTACTACCGACGGTCTGCTCCGTATAAACCTGGCCAAACTCTGCCATATAAGGTAAGCCGCAGCAAAATAGACCTTTTTATGCAGTGTCCGCGCTGCTTTTGGTTAGATGTGCGCTTAGGCATTAAGCGTCCCAGCAGTCCGCCGTTCCAAATTAATAAAGCAATCGACGAACTTTTTAAAAAAGAGTTTGATAGCTACCGTGCTAAAGGTGAACCGCACCCGATAATGCTTGATAATCAGATAAAAGCGGTGCCAATGCAGCACGAAAAATTGGATGATTGGCGCTACAATTTTACAGGTGTTACAACCTTGCACAAACCGACAAACCTGCATGTTTTTGGTGCAATTGATGACATATGGGTCAATGAAGAGGGCGAAGCAATAGTCGTGGACTATAAAGCCACTGCAAAATCTGGGGAAGTAAGCTTAGACGCTGCGTGGCAAATTGGCTATAAGCGGCAAATGGAAGTTTACCAGTGGCTTCTCAGGGCAAATGGTCTAAAAGTTAGCGACACGGGTTATTTTGTTTACACTAACGGACGTTTAGATTTAGACGGTTTCTTCGACAAAGTAGAATTTAAAACTAAATTAATTGCCTATACGGGTGATGACGGCTGGGTTGAGCCGGCAATTATAAAAATGAAAGAATGCATGGACGGCGAAATGCCGGAAGTAGGCACAGCTGCTATGGGTGGAGAATGCGAACACTGCGCTTACGCCCGCGCTCGTACAGCCCTCACCCTAAACGCCCTTAAGGCTAAAGCTAATTCGTAAAAGCTCGATGTCTTAGCACCGATCCGGCTACATAAGTCAGAATGAGGCTTAGAATAATTAAGCCAAAGAATAATAAGTGTAAGATAGCTAGAATTCTAACCCACGACTTATTACTTTCATAGCCTCGAAGCGGCACATTGCGCTTGTCACGCATTTTACCAAAGGATAAAAGAGCCACATCTATATAAGCCCATAGGCCCAATCCTCCAAACGTAAGGAGTTTGGCAATGCCAAGTCCGGTATAGCCTAGATAAAATCTGTCTGCTCCAACCACTCCCAGGAGCCAAGATAGCAAAAAAGCCATCACAAAATCTTTAGGCTCATCAGCCGCACTTGCCTGTTGAATTCCCGGGCCAGGGATAGTTTGTAAAGGAGGATCATTGGACGAGGGGAGATGGTTATGATTTTGATGGGGTTGGTCAGGCTGCATATTTTCCCTTTAGGTACTCTTGACGATAATTATAAAGAAAGGGAATAAATATGCAAAAAGCAATCCTGTGTTTATAATCTAAGGCATGTTAGACATTCGTTTTATCAGGGAAAATCCGCAATTAGTTTCCGAAAAGGCAAAACAAAAAGGTTACGATGTTGATGTTGATCAGCTTCTTGGCTTTGACAAGGAGCGGGGGGAGCTTTTGCAGCAAGTAGAAGATCTGCGTCGCGAGCGTAATGAACTGGCTAATAAAGGTAAGCAAGCCCGTCCAAGCGAGGAAGAAATCCAAAAAGGCCGCGAGATAAAAGAGCGGCTTGGCGATTTAGAACACAAACTGGCATCAATTGAAGAAGAATTGAGTGTACTTCTTAGAAAAGTTCCTAACATGCCGCTTGAGGGCGTGCCGGTTGGTGCATCTGAGGATGAAAATGTAGTTGCGAGGGAGTGGGGAGAAAAGCCTCACTTTGAGTTTGAACCAAAAAACCATTGGCAAATCGCAGAAGAACGCGGGCTGATTGATAAAGAACGTGCCGCTAAAGTTGCCGGAGCCCGTTTTGCCTACATAAAAGGCGGGTTGGTGCGCTTGCAGTTTGCGTTGGTCCAATATGCGCTCGATATTCTAACTAATGAGGAAGTGATCAAAAAAATTGTTCAAGATTTTGATGTTAAAACAGTTTCTAAGCCCTTTGTTCCAGTGTTGCCACCGGCTGTTGCGCGCACAGATGTTTATACTGCAACCGGCAGGTTAAACAAAGAAGAACAGACATACAAGCTCGAAGACGATGATTTATGGCTCAACGCTAGCGCGGAACACACATTAGCCCCGATGTATTTAAATGAAATTATTGCGGAAGACGATTTACCAATAAGATATGTGGGCTACACAACTGCATTTAGGCGCGAAGCAGGTACTTATGGTAAGGATACAGAAGGTATTTTCCGCGTCCACCAGTTCGATAAATTGGAAATGGAAAGCTTTACTAAATCAGAAGACGGCCTAAACGAACATTTATTAATGGTCGCAATACAAGAATATTTATTGCAGCAACTTAAATTGCCTTATCAAGTCCTAGAAAAGTGCACTGCAGATATTGGTTTCCCAAATGCTAAAGGTGTAGATATTAACACTTGGCTACCGGGCCAAAATAATTACCGCGAAACACACACAGCTGATTTTATTACGGACTTCCAAGCCCGCAGCATGCAAACGCGAGTTAAAACAGATAAGGGTATCGAATACGTACACACAAATGATGCTACTGCTTTTGCTATGGGTAGAACTCTTGTAGCAATTATAGAAAACTACCAAAACGAAGACGGTACGATACGCATTCCAGAAGTGTTACAGCCTTACCTCGGTGGCCAATCACAATTGTAGTATTTACACTTTAGATTTGTACATAATTTCGCTAAAATAAAAAGAGTCGTTTTTGAAGGTTTACTAAAAACAGGGGAGACAAGCTGAACTTCTAGTTCTAATTTTATGAATACGAAATTTTTAAAGAAGGTTTTGGGTGATCCGCAAGCCGCAACGGTTAAGCGGATGCGCAAGCGTGTTAAGAAAATTAATGCGCTGGCTGAGAAATACGAAAAAATGTCTGATAAACAGCTAAAAGAGCAAACTGCAGTTCTTAAGAAGCGCCTGGGAAAGGGTGAATCGCTAGACGCAATCTTGAACGATGCCTTTGCCGTGGTGCGCGAAGCTGCCAGCCGCACACTCAAGCAGCGCCACTTTGACGTCCAGTTAATCGGCGGTATGGTTTTGCACGAAGGAAACGTGGCAGAAATGAAAACTGGCGAAGGCAAGACGCTTGTTGCAACATTGCCAGTTTATTTGAATGCGCTGGAAGGCAAAGGTGTTCACGTTGTGACAGTTAATGATTACTTGGCACAACGCGACGCCGGTTGGATGGCTCAGGTTTATAACTTTTTAGGTCTCTCAACCGGCGTGATTATTCCCGACGAGTCATTTGTTTATGACCCTAAGTTCTCGAATAAAGATCATTTTGACGAACGCATGCAGCACTTAAAACCTGCCACGCGCCGCGAAGCTTATGAAGCCGACATTACTTACGGCACAAACAACGAGTACGGCTTTGATTATTTGCGCGATAACATGGAGCGCGAAGTAGCCAATTTACGCCAGCGTGATTTGCACTATGCAATCGTCGACGAAGTTGACTCAATTTTGATCGATGAAGCCAGAACTCCACTGATTATTTCCGCGCCTGCCACAGCAAGTGCTGCAGCTTACCAGCAGTTTGCAAAAGTCGTCAGGTCGTTGAAAGAAACCGACCATTACGAAAAGGACGAAAAACGCCGCAGCGTAATCTTAACTGACGAAGGCGTAGAGTTGGTAGAAAAAATCCTTGGCATAAAAAACTTGTACGCAACAGAAAACTTGCGCACTATTTATCATCTGGAACAAGCACTCAAGGCACAGGTTTTGTTCAAGCGCGACAAGGACTATGTAGTAACAAAAGAAGGCGAAATTGTAATTGTAGACGACTTTACCGGGCGCTTGCTGCGCGGGCGCCGCTATAACGAAGGTTTGCACCAAGCGATTGAAGCCAAAGAAGGCGTAGAAGTCCAGGAAGAATCCATGACACTGGCTACAATTTCTTTCCAGAACTTATTCCGTTTGTATAACAAGCTTTCTGGAATGACTGGTACTGCAACAACCGAATCAGAAGAATTCCACCAAATTTACAAAATTAACGTGGTAGAAATTCCACCGAACCGCAAAGTTGTACGCGAAGATTTAGCGGATAAGATTTATAAGACAGAAAAGGGTAAATTTAGAGCAATTGCTAAAGAAGTGGAAGAATCCCACAAAAAGGGCCAGCCAGTACTTTTGGGAACTGTGAGCATCGAAAAGAATGAACATTTATCTGCATTGCTTAAGAAAGCCAAAGTTCCACATGAAATATTAAACGCTAAGAACAACGAGCGCGAAGCTGCTATTGTAGCCAAAGCGGGCGAGAAAGGCGCAGTGACATTGGCGACCAACATTGCCGGCCGTGGTACTGACATTGTGCTGGGCAAAGGAGTAAAAGAGCTTGGAGGTTTGTATGTTTTGGGCACCGAACGCCATGAATCACGCCGAATAGATAACCAGCTGCGTGGCCGTGCCGGACGCCAGGGCGACCCTGGCAAAACGCAGTTTTATGTATCTTGCGAAGACGACCTTATGCGCATTTATGGCGGCGAACGCATTGCATCGCTTATGAACCTGCTCAAAGTTGACGAAGACACGCCGCTGCAATCACGGCGCATTAGTAAATCCCTGGAAGGCGCGCAAAAGAAAGTAGAAGGTTTTAACTTTGACCAGCGCAAAAACGTCGTGCAGTACGACGACGTTATGAACCGACACCGTCGCGCAATCTACGCTATGCGCCGTGAAATTTTGCGGTCCGACAATATCGAACCGCGTATTAAGAAGCTAATCCAAGAAGAAGCTGCAGCGCTCGCTACACATCCGGACTCTTTAAGCGAATCTTACGAGTCGGTCTTAACGGAAACATTTCCACTGGACGACAAGACGTTGGATAAACTGTTCGATACCGAAGCAACCAAGTTCCAAGCGGCGCTTGAAAAAGCGGCAGAGGGTTTATATGCAACCCAAGAAAAACTTTTTGGCGCAGAAAACATGCGCAAAATCGAGCGCGATATTTACCTGCAAGTGCTTGATAATCTCTGGATGCAGCATTTGGAGAATATGGACCACTTGCGCGAGGGAATCCACTGGATTAGCGTGGGCCAGCGCGATCCGTTAGTAGAATATCGTCGCCAGGGCCAGCGGCTGTTTGAGGAATTTCAAGGGACGCTAAGGCATGACACTGTGCGGGCTATAATGTATGCGCAGCCTGTTGAGGAGCGTATTTTGGACCGTCCAGTGGAGACGGCGTTAACAAGGGCAGCCCGCGGTTCTGTAGATAATGCCAACCAAATTACCCAAGCGGATGAATTTAAGGAAACCGACTTCACACCGGAACGCGACGAACAAATTCGCGAGAATAAAGTAAAAGCTCAGCGCAAAAAGGCGCGCAAAGCAGAGCGCAAACGCAAAACGGTTGCCAAAAAGAAACGCCGTAAATAAAAGGAAGAGTAGTTAATGAAACACACAGTCACAAAAGTTAAGCTTGATAATGGCACGGAAGGCCTTTTTATAGATGTTCCCGGCGCAACAGTAATGGATTATGAGTTTAACTTTAGGGCTGGTGAATATCTAGTCAGCAGAGAAAAATGGGAAGTGCCGCACCTTTGCGAGCATGTGCTTTTGGGGGCTAATCAAAAATATCCCAAAGCTAGAATTTTCCAGGCCGAATTTGAAAAAAACGGCGCCTATAGCAACGCCCACACTAGCACTTACCATATTACTTACGAATCCGAATGCGCCGATTTTGAATGGGAGAGAATTCTGGAACTTACATTAGCCGCAATCAGCAAGCCGTTGTTTTTGCGCGATGAATTTAAAGCGGAATTCGGCAACGTGCGTGATGAGCGCGCGGCCAGGTCTAACAACCATTTTTTGCATCTGCATGCTGTAACCCGCGAATCTTACGGGCTTTTGGCGATGACCGACAAAGAGTGCCTTAAGCAGATGAAAAACGTTAAACTCAAAGACTTGATTGAACATTACCAAAAGACTCACACATCGAGCAATATGCGCTTTATCGTAGCCGGCAATTTGCACGGACGTCGGGAAGCAATTAAGCGCATGATTGAAAAGATTGATTTGCCCAAGGGCAGGAGGCACTTAGATCTTCCATCAGAAAAGCCGCACGCTATTGATAAGCCAGTATTTGTGTCGCGTCCATCTGTTAATACACTACACTTTTACCTCGATGCTTTTGCGTTGACTCGCTTTGACGACACTGACTGGGACGCGCTGGGGCTGGTAAACTCTATGCTAACAGCCACACTTAATTCACGCATTTTAGGTGAGGCGCGCGAGCGCGGACTTGTTTATTCCATGAGTTCCAGCCTGGACACAACACATGATAGTTCGGTTTGGTGGTTTGGCGCGCAAGTTATTCCAAAAAACGCCAAGCCGCTGTTTGAAATTATCGTGCGCGAAATTCAGCGCGTAAGAGCAGGCGACATTAGCGAAGAAGACCTAGAATCCGCCAAGCAATATTTACTTGGGCGATACCAGCGCAGCGGCCAAACGGTTGGCGGTGTTATGTCCGGCTACTCCGGCAGATATTATTTTGACGAAGTTATTGATGATTATGACGCTATTCCAGACCGCATTAAAGCTGTTACAAAAAAACGAATCGTAGAAGCGTCAGAGCGAATGTTTAGCGATAAAATCGGCGGCTTAGGGATGCTGGGAGACGGCAAAAGCCGCGCCCTGGTTGAACCATTGAATGATATCATCCAACCATTATGGAACAGCTAAAAAAACGTTTAGATGAACTTGAAAAAGAAACTGGACAAGTGTTTAAGCGCATAAAACTTAGCGAATTAGAGGCCAAACATGCAAATCTTCTGAAGCAGATGATGCAGCAAGATTTTTGGCAAAAAAACACAAACGCCCAAAATATCGCTAAAGAAGAAAGTGATTTATCAAAACGCATAAAGCCGTGGCAGGATTTAAGGGAAAACGTGCGTGAGCTTAAAGCTTTGGCAGAGCTTAACGACGAAACAATTGAGGACGATTTACGCAACCAGATCGAGGATTGCGGATCCCAATTTGAAGAGTTAAAAAAAGAGCTCAGATTTAATGGACCTTATGATGATCACGAGGTAATTTTGAGTATTTATGCTGGAGCCGGGGGAACCGATGCCCAGGATTGGGCGCAGATGCTACTTAGAATGTATGTTCGCTGGGCAGAATCGCATAAATTAAAAATCCAAACAATAGAACAGTCGTCGGGCGAGGAAGCTGGAATAAAAAGCGTAACTCTGGAAATTACTGGCGGAAGTTTTTTGTATGGAAAGTTGGCGGGCGAACAAGGCGTGCATCGTTTGGTGCGCTTGAGTCCGTTTAATGCTAATAATTTGCGTCAAACCAGCTTTGCTAAAGTGGAAATTTTGCCAATCATAGATAAGCCGGAAGAAGTTGAACTGGACGATAAAGATTTAAAAATTGATGTTTACCGCGCTGGCGGCCATGGCGGCCAATCTGTTAATACTACAGATTCGGCCGTGCGCGTAACGCACACTCCAACTGGAATTTCCGTAGCAATCCAAAATGAAAGATCGCAGCTGCAAAATAAAGAAACCGCGATGACAATTTTGCGCTCTCGACTAGCCGCATTGCAGCTAGAACAACACGCGCAAAATGTCGCCGAACTTAAAGGCCCCAATCAATCGGCAGAATGGGGAAACCAAATCCGCAGTTATGTTTTACATCCATATAAACAAGTAAAAGACCTAAGGACCGGCTACGAAACATCAGACCCCGAAAAAGTATTAGATGGGGGCCTAGATCCGATCATTGATAGGTGGCTCGAGCATACATTTAGTTGAAACATATAGCAGTAAATGATATAATATTATTCAGTTGTGTAGTTATTCGATGCAATTCCGAACGGAGGTGCAGGGAAGGTGGAATTTACACATGTATATGAGGTGGTCGGCGAGGTGCTGTTCCGCCGTACCGGCCGAAGGAGTGTTGTCCTCCAGTGCAAGGTCGTGCGTACGCGCGTTTTGTTCGCCAAGAAGATCAACGGTCTCTGGTCGGTCAAAATCTCAGAGATCATCAGCGGCTACGGCGCGTATGTCTTCGACGACTGGTTTGAGGACTGGACGTGCTCTTAGTAAGGACGAAAGCCCTTACACCCTGCCAGTGGTCGCAATGCGTGTCGGCGAGAAGTGGATCGAGCCGCGTTCGCACTATTTCGAGAGCGCGTAAGACCTACGGAATGTGCCACGGGGGCGGACCAGCAAGTTCGGTGTCGCCCCAGGTCGATTAGGAGTCTGAAAGTATAATGCACAAGGTTTAATCCTAGTGCCCTCCGATGAGGTAAAAGTACAAGTAAGGCTCTTTTTTAATTTGTTATAATAAGCATAATGATTCTTTTGGATAGGATAACCAAGACGTATTCTAAGCGCGGACCTGCTTTGGAGCGCATTTCTCTTCATGTGGAGGCAAAGGAATTTGTTATTATTGTTGGCCAAAGCGGCGCCGGTAAGTCTACTTTATTTAAGTTATTAACCAGGGAAGAAAAGCCGACTAGCGGCAAAATTATCGTTGGCGGTATGGATTATGAAAGCCTGCGCGACAAAGACATCCCGCTCTTAAGGCGTAAAATCGGCGTGGTCTTCCAAGATTTTAAACTCCTTATAAATAAAACGGTTTATGAAAATGTAGCATTTGCTCTGGAAATTGCCGGCATCCCCAACCAGGAGATTAAGCATACCGTTCCCAAAGTTTTAGATATAGTCGGGCTTAAAGGCAAGGAAAATAATTATCCAATGGAATTATCCGGTGGTGAGCGCCAGCGTGTAGCGATTGCTCGTGCAATTGTGCGCCAGCCTAAAATTTTGATAGCCGACGAGCCGACAGGCAACTTAGATCCCAAGCACGCCTGGGATGTTATAAAAGTTCTAGAAAAAATTAACCGTTTTGGCACAACCGTGCTGCTCACAACTCACAATATGGAAATCGTCAATGCGCTGAAACGCCGCGTTGTAACTATAAAAGACGGCCACATTGTAAGCGATCGCGCCGTCGGCCAGTACAGAGGCAACTAGACAATGCTCAGGTCTCAATATTCAATGTTCAATGGGTGGACAAAAGGCCAATATCTTAATGCATTAGATCATTTTTTCATTGGTAATTCATTGAAAACTGATCATTGCAAATTGATAATTGCGGCTCCGCAAGGAGGCGTGTAATGCACTCGAAGCGCTACATTACCATTGAGAGGATTATTAAAAACGGCTTTATTAATTTTGGCCGTAATATTTGGCTGGCGATTGCTGCTATTGCCATGATGGGTATCACCTTAACAATTTTACTTTTTGCAATAATAGCCAACGCTACTTTTGCGCATACAATTTCCGATCTCACAACCCATATCGATGTTTCGGTCTACTTAAAAGACAATGTAACTGATACGCAGCGAAGTAAATTTGTGTCCGACCTAAAAGGTTTAGATAATGTGCAATCTGTATCATATGTAAGCAAAGCGGACGCGCTTAAAAAGTACGAAAAAGACAATGCGAATAACCCTTTGCTTTTAAATGCTATTTCCCAGACAGAAAACCCGCTTTCAGCGGAACTACATATTAAACCAAAAGATCCCAACCAATTGGATGATATTAAGGCATTTTTAGATAAACCAGCTTCTTTGGCATTGCAGTCCGACCCAACATCATACTCTGGGGATAGAAAGGCGGCAATCGACAAAATAACCAAGGCGACGCACTTTATGCAGCAAGCCGGCATTGTAGGAATTATCGTTTTTATCTTAATTTCCATGCTGATTATCTTTAACACAATCAGAATGACCATCTTTAACAGGCGTGATGAGCTAGTGATTATGCGCTTGCTTGGTGCTAGCCCGGGCTATATTCGCGGACCATTTATTGTAGAAACCATGCTTTACGGGGCCGTGGCAGCAGCTATTTCCTTACTTATTTGCGGCGGTTTATTTGTAATTTCTTCACAGACTTTAGAGGCCAGCAGCCTAGGTTTGCTCGACATTGGCTATTCCAGCCATTATTTTTCGGATCACTTATGGTTAATATTGACTGTGCAACTACTGGTTGGTATCATGATCGGAGCCGCCAGCTCCGCAGTTGCTACCAGGCGGTACTTAAAACTCAAGTAAATAACAAACAATTTTTAAGCAATAATTATTACTAACAGGGGCCAAGCTTCAAATGGGGGAAAGCTTGGGCTGGTTTCAAAGACCTAAAAATTATAAAAACTAGAAATACTAAAAATCAGGGGCAAAATAGGCGCCTGTGGATAACTAAGTTGATCTAATTTTCAGGAGGGTATATTATTAAGGTGTTAATTCAAAAACAAAAAATGAAAAAATCTACAAAAGTCTCTCAAACTAAGTCTTTAATGGGTGTCGTCGCAATTTGCGTGGTACTTATTCTGGCCACTGTTATAAACACGGTTAGGGCCGACCAGTTTGATGATCAAATCAACGCTCTTCAATCGCAAAATAATTCCAACCAAGCGGCTTCAAACCAGTTGGCGGCACAGGCCAATAGCTACCAGGATGCGATTAATAAATTGCAGGAACAAATAAACGCGCTGCAGGCGGCAATTGTTGCCAACCAGCAAAAGAGCGACGAAATCAAGCAGCAAATTATCCAGGCGCAAGCAGACCTTGATCAGCAAAAGAAGGTACTTGGCGAAAATATTAAGGCAATGTACATGGAAGGCAAGACTTCTACACTGGAAATGCTGGCCAGTAGTAAAGACCTTAGCGATTTTGTCGACAAGCAACAGTCGCGCAATGCCGTACAAAGCAAAGTAAAAGACACAATGGCTAAGATTACTGCTTTGCAGCAACAGCTAAAAAGCCAACAAGACCAGCTTCAGCAGTTAATTAAGGACCAGCAATCACAAAATGCACAATTGGCATCGGCGCAATCACAGCAACAGCAAATGCTGGCATACACAGAAGACCAAAAAGCAGCATTTGATAACCAAATACGCTCTAATAATAGTCAAATTTCAAGCCTTAGGGCGCAGCAGGCAGCTGCCAACGCCCGCTTAGGCGGCCGTGCAATCGCCGGTGACCCCGGTCATGGCGGCTACCCATCCAACTTAGATAATGCAGCAGAAGATTCACTGATTGATCCTTGGGGTATGTACAACCGCGAATGCGTAAGCTACACAGCCTGGAAGGTTTACCAAACATTTGGCCACATGCCTTACTGGGGCGGAAGCGGTAACGCTAACCAATGGCCGGCAGATGCACGCAATTACGGCATCCCAACTGGTACGGTGCCACGAGTCCATTCAGTAGCGATTTCTATGGGCGGCGCTTACGGCCATGCAATGTGGGTAGAAGCTGTATCCGGCAACACGATTTATGTAAGCCAATACAACTACGACCTTGCAGGACACTACAGTGAAATGTCTATTAACGGTGCGGGCTTAACATACATTTACTTCCAGTAAATTAAACAAAATCTTAAAAGCCAAATTAGGCATTGGTTGCTATATAATAGTTAGGTTAGATAGATAAAAGAGGGAGTTTTTGGGGCGTGGAGATACATCCGGTAGAACAAATTAAGCAAGCCAATAAAAAATGGCCATTAAAAAAAATCGCGGCAAGTTTAGTCGCTGTAATACTGATATTTAGCAGCGGAGTGGCAGTAGGAAAAGGAAGCCTCCATCCTCGGACGGTCGATTCTAATGGCAAAGTTATGGGTTTGCCATCGCAGTTGGATTATTCATCTGTTAGTAAAATTTACGACCTCTTAAAAACAAATTACGACGGTAAATTAGACCAAAATAAACTTGAGGACGGGCTTAAGACGGGGCTAGTTAGCGCTACGGGCGACCCCTACACTAATTACTTTAACCCCCAAGAAGCTAAGGAGTTTAACGATGAGCTGTCCGGCAGCTTTACTGGAATAGGTGCAGAGCTTGGCACGGACAATAACAATAACATCGTGATAGTTTCGCCTTTGTCCGGGTATCCGGCGCAACAGGCAGGGCTGCAACCAAAGGACATTATTGCGGCCGTTAACAAGGCAGCCACTAGCGGAATGAGCGTCGATAGTGTAGTTAAGCAAATCCGCGGACCAGAAAATACAAAGGTTACGCTGACGGTAATCAGAGGAGGTGGCAACCCGTTCGATGTAACGATAACGCGCGCAAAAATAACCGTCCCAAGTGTTGAATTCCACATCGATGGAAATATTGGCTATATTAAAATTAACCAATTCGGCTCTGATACCGCCCAGCTGGCACAAAATGCGGCGCAAGACTTTAGGTCCAAGGGTGTAAAAGGGGTTGTACTGGATTTGCGCGGTGACCCAGGCGGCTATTTGGAGGCGGCCATTGACGTATCCAGTATGTGGCTGGACAAGGGTAAAACAGTTGTTTCTGAGCGCAAAGGCGGGGTTACGCAAAATACAGACTACGCCAAAGGTAACCCAATACTTAAAGGTATACCCACGGTTGTGCTAATTGATGGCGGCTCGGCTAGCGCTAGCGAAATTACGGCTGGCGCCTTGCATGATAACAATGCAGCAACACTCGTGGGAGTTAAAAGTTTTGGTAAGGGTAGTGTGCAGCAAGTTATTAACCTAAGCGACGGCTCAGAACTTAAGGTAACAACGGCCCACTGGTATACTCCCGCAGGCAAAAATATTAATAAACAAGGTATTACACCTGACAACGTAGTACAAAATTCAGACAGCGATATTAAATCTGGTGCCGATCCGCAAAAAGACAAAGCATATTCGATTCTACAAACCAAAATCCAGTAGAATTTACCCCTAAAGTCTGGCCCGACGTAAGGGTTATATGGTAGAATATAGGCAAATTTCAGGAGGATGTAAGACCTAAGTGGCAACAAGAGGCCAGACTAAATATGTATTTGTGACAGGAGGTGTTTTATCCGGCCTTGGTAAAGGCATCACCGCCGCCTCTATCGGCACCGTCTTAAAAGCCCGCGGCTTATCCGTAAACATCCAAAAATGCGATCCTTATCTTAATGTAGATGCCGGCACGCTTAATCCGGCAGAACACGGCGAATGCTTTGTAACGCACGACGGCGCGGAGACCGACCTAGACCTTGGCCATTACGAGCGTTTCCTAGATATTGAACTAGGCCGCGACAGCAGCTTAATGTCCGGCCGGGTTTTAAGGCAGTTAATTGACGACGAGCGGCAAGGGAAGTATCTGGGCAAAACCATCCAGATCATTCCTCATATGACCAATCATATCCAGGAAGATATTATTAAAACCGGCAAGGGTTTTGATGTGCACATCGTAGAAATCGGCGGAACCGTTGGCGATTACGAATCCTTAAGTTTTATAGAGGCGATCCGCGAGTTATCTATGAAGGTAGGCCAGGAAAATTGCCTCTATGTGCATGTTGTTTATATTCCATACCTTGGGGCGAGTGCCGAATTTAAAACAAAGCCGGCGCAAAATGCAGTGCGCGAACTCCGCGGCCTTGGCATTGTCCCGGATGTAGTAGTTGCTCGCTCAGAGGTTATGCCGCCAAAATCTGTTATACCCAAAATCAGCATGTTTACCGGTGTTGATAAAGATGCAATTGTGCTGCTTCCTAACGCACAGACTGTTTACCAAGTGCCACTCACATTGGAGGCATCACACATCGATCAAATTATTGTTGAGCGTTTAGGAATCCGCGCGCACAAGGCAAATATGACCGAATGGAAAAGAGTTGTTAAATCCGCGGTTACTAAATACCGCCAAACAGTCCGTATCGGCGTAATTGCTAAGTACGTAGACAATGCAGATACATATATGTCTTTGTTCGAAGCAATAAAATCGGCGGCATGGGCTAACGAAGTAAACGTAGAAATTGTATGGGTTAATGCCGAAGACCTAGAAAAAAATAAAAAAACGCGTGACCAACTACAAAACCTTGATGGAATTATCGGCATGCCGGGATTTGGCTCGCGCGGAGTCGAAGGAAAAGTCTGGGCGGCTAATTATGCGTACGAAAATAAATTGCCGTATCTCGGTGTTTGCCTAGGACTTCAGGTGGCAATTATTGCCATGGCCCGCAGGGCAGGCTTAACAAAAGCAAATTCTACAGAAGTCGATCCAAAAACTCCGGATCCGGTAATTAGCACTATGGCAGAACAAATAGGTAAAGAAAACACCGGCGGAACGATGCGCCTTGGTGATTACACCGCAGTGCTGGCGCGCGGCACAATGGCGCGCAAACTTTACGGCCAGGAAAAAATCGTTGACCGCCACCGCCACCGCTATGAAGCAAATAATGAATACCGAGATAAATATGAAAGCTGGGGTTTAAAAATCAGCGGCACTTCGCCTGACGGCACACTAGTAGAAATGATAGAAGCGCCGGACCATCCATTTTTTGTAGCAACCCAAGCCCACCCAGAATTCAGAAGCCGTCCCAACCGCCCGCATCCGCTCTTTATGGGCTTAATAAAAGCCGCCAAAGCTAAAAAATAAAGATGCCAAAAGTCGATCTTCTCAAACTGCGCGAAGCGCTCGAAGCTTCGTGGGATTCAAAGACTTCTTTTCAAAATGCAGTAAAAGAGAATAATCCGGCGCTTGGGCAATGTTACCCAACCTCAAGAGTAGTCCAAATTTTCTTACCGGAAGCAGAAATTGTTGAAGGTCAAGTATGGACAGGTATAAGTATGGAAAAACACTTCTGGAATGTACTGAAAGTCGATGATGAATTAATCCATATTGATTTTACATGGCAACAATTCCCGCACGGTTCTATTATAAAAAGCTATAAAATTCTGGATAGAAATAATTTAGGCGATAGCCAAAAAACCATCGACAGAGTAGAACTTTTAAAAAAACGAGCCTTAGATTATTTAAATAAAGACTAAATCAGATAAACAAAGTTGCTGGATATTTTCATCTTTGGATGCAGCGTGGTGGCGCCAGTGAAGCACGGAGCAAGCCGTATTGTAATACGGTGCGCGAGTACTGGAATTGGCAACGCCGCAATGCGCCAAATATGGAGATATCTGTTATTCGACGACGACTTCGGTGCGGGGCATTGATCGTCCGCTAAACTTCTTAACGCGACGTTTTTGGAACTTAACAACGCCGTCACGAGCGGCATGAATAGAATAATTGCGGCTCATAAATGTACCATCGCCAGAACGTTTGGTCATGCCAACCTGACGCACGATAATATCGCCGGTCTTAACTTTTTCGCCGCCAAACACCTTAACACCTAGTCGCTGTCCTGGACTATCGTGTACGTTCTTTGCTGATCCACCTGCTTTTACATGTGACATTTTGAACCTCTTACCAGCCAGCCTGCTTCCGGCAGAGCCTAAAACTCTGCTGGCTTCTTGGCGCATTGCTGCGGCAGAAGCTGCGGCTGCTCCCTCACCGTATTTAAATACGGCTCGGTGCGCTGCTCACTTCTTTCTTGCAATGCATCCAAGTAAGAGGCTCAAAATGGCTGGATTTTTAAATTACTATTACTTCTTCTCTAAAACTATTAATTCGCGGGCAACTACTTGGTCTTCTCTAAAGTAGACTAAATCTTTACGCGCAGCATTTCTAAAATCTAATTGATTATAGCCCAAATCAGAGATATTTTCAAGTGCTGGCAGGTGGACGAAGCCATTTTTTGTACGCCAAGCCGGAACAGCTAAGCAAAGTCTTGTCCCAGAGTTAATTTGCGGCGCCAAATTAGCCATGAATTTTTTGAAAATTGTATTTACATCGCTTGCGATTTTATAAAGCTCCTCGCTCGATGGCGCTTTAGCCAGAGGGCGGCCAAGATAAATTTCGCTCACCACAGCAGAGATATTTTCCGGCCACTTATGGTTTGTGGCATCGCCTTGTTCCAGTTTAAATTCTGCCGATTCAAGGTTGAAGTTTTTAGCGAGCCACGTTAGATTTTTCTTTGAGTAGTCGACCATTCTTTCTTCTAAATCCGTACCAACAACGCTAAGGCCCATAAGCAAAGCTTCTTGCAGGACAACTCCTGTACCACAAAATGGGTCGAGTAGTACGGCGCCTTCGCTTGGTGCTGCAAGGTTTATCATTGTCTGTGCCAACTTTGGCGGCAGCATGCCAACGCGCGCGTCACGGGCAGGCCGGGCTTGGTCGCGCGCCGCATAAGCCTCAATGTCTTGGACCAGAATCGTCTGGGCAAGGATTGTTTTTGGTCCGTCTTTTACTAACAAAAGCTCCCATGCTCCGCGGGTTGTGAGTTTATTATGCAAAACTTGTGCGCTATTTAGGGCAGGGGTTTTATTAGGGATTACACGCACGGATTTGCCGGTAGAGCGAATCGAGCGCTTAACAGCCATTAGGCCTTTGGTTTGATCGCTTAAGCTTACCGGAAGGCCGTAAACACTAAGGCCAAAAGTAAACTTGCCAGCCGGTTGGTACTGCATGTGTTCTGGAACTTTATCAATCAAATACTGCAGAATATCCTGCCATCTTGTGTTTGGTAAAATGGTCAAAACTTGTGCAAGCTTAATTGTGCCGCCTAAATGCTTAAATTTGATTTCTTGCGTCGGCAAGTCCAGCAGTGCGGCATTCTCAAGCGCACGCAAATGCTGATGCCCGTAAAGGCTTTCGAGTTCGGCAAGGCCCAGTTTGGACTGGCGGCCTAAAATAGCTAAAGATTTTGCGTCAAATTCACTCATTTTTCTGACTTAACGGTATAATAAACGACAGAGAACATCAATGGACAAAGAAAAAGTAATCCAATCCAATTCAAAATTCCGGCTGTATTTAACTTTGTTTACGATAATCGCGCTGGCTATTTTAATTTACGGCCTTAGGCACCAAATCGGCGATGCTATTAATAACTTTGGTAAGGTGCATTCCTGGGCGCTGCTCCTAATTATTCCAATTGAAGCGCTAAACTACGATGCTTACGCACGCCTTTATAAAAGCTTGCTCAAAACTCTAGGCAGAGAAGTTCCATATAGAGCTTTGTATAGGGCCACGCTTGAACTTAATTTTGTAAACCACATCCTGCCAAGCGGGGGAGTTAGCGGTGTTTCTTACTTTAGTATCCGCTTAAAAGGAGAAGATATCCCCACAACTAAATCGACATTTGTGCAGCTACTCAAATTTATACTTTTGTACGTCAGCTTTTTGCCGATTTTAGTGATCGCCTTACTATTGCTAGCAGTTAGGGGTCATACAAACAATTTGATTTTAGTTTTATCGAGTTCAATTATTACTGCAATTATCATTGGTACTTTTATTGGAGTGTATGTTATTGAAAGCCGTGCGCGCATCAGTAGCTTTTTAACTGGAGTTACTAAAGTAATTAATTGGCTGGTGCATTTGGTGTTGCGCCGCCGGCCAGAAACGATTAAGCTCGAAACTGCCCAAATGGCGTTTAATGAACTGCACGATAATTATAAGGTCTTAAAGACGAATTGGCGGCAGCTAAGAATGCCGCTTTTTTATACTACTATTTGTAATATTACCGAAATTGTAGCGGTTTATGTGGTCTATATTGCCTTTGGCCAGTTTGTAAATGTTGGTGCGGTAATTTTGGCTTACGCAGTGGCTAATTTTGCGGGGTTAATTTCTGTTTTGCCGGCCGGAGTGGGCGTCTTCGAAGGCTTAATGACAGCGGTGCTAACAGCTACAGGAATCCCCGCCGCCTTGAGTATTCCTGTAACAATTATGTACCGTATTTGCAGCATGTTTGTACAGCTTGTTCCCGGTTATATTTTGTACCAGCGTGCCCTTAAAGACGGCTTAACCACAAAACTCTAATGCAAGAGTTAGTATTCACGCCCGCGGATTTTGTTGCCGCTATTAACCAGACTCTAGAATTTGCATATCCTTCTGTAATAATCGAGGGCGAAATCTCCAGTTTTAAAGTCTCTAAAAACCGCTGGGTTTATTTTGATCTAAAAGACGAAGAGGCAAGCGTGCGCTTTTTTGGCACGGTTTATAGCTTGCCGGGACCACTGGAAGACGGCATGACTGTTAGGGTCGTAGGTTCTCCAAGCTTGCACGCGCGTTTTGGTTTTTCGGTAAATTTCCGTTCGATTTTGCCAGTAGGCGAGGGGGAGCTAAAAAAAGCTGCAGATCTTTTATTTAAAAAATTAGCAGCAGAAGGCTTGTTTGCGCCGGAACGCAAACGTCCGCTGCCGGCCATACCCCAAACTATTGGATTAGTCACAGCAGCAGATTCCGCAGCCGCCGCAGACTTTAACAAAATTTTAAATGAACGCTGGGGCGGAGTAGAGATATTACTGGCAGATGTTTACGTGCAGGGCGAACAAGCGCCAACGCAAATCGTGCAAGCAATCGAGCACATAAACGGACTAAGTGAAATTCCGGAAGTTCTAGTAATTACGCGCGGCGGCGGCAGTGCGGAGGATTTAGCGGCTTTTAACAATGAACGCTTAGTGCGGGCAGTGGCCGCAAGTCGGATTCCGACTCTTGTTGCAATCGGACACGAAGTAGACACTAGTCTATCTGAACTGGCAGCAGATCTTAGAGCTAGCACGCCCACAAATGCTGCCCAGTTGCTTGTGCCAGATAAAAAACACGAGCAAATAGTGCTTGCGAACGTCCGCTTAAGTATCCAACAATCACTAGAATCAGTTCAAAAAGAAGCGCTTCAAGAAGTAAAAAATCAAAGGGAATTTTTAAGCCGCCATCTTACTAATTTATCGGCAAACGAACTAGAAAAAATCCGCTCAACGCGCAAGTTGGTTAAGTTGTACGATCCGCGGGCCTTGCTTAAACGCGGCTACGCCTTGGTGAGTGTAAACGGCAAATTTGTTAAAAGTATCGCCCAAGTAAAGACTGCTGAGCGTTTAAGCATCAAGCTGGCCGATGGTACAATTAAAGCTAATGTACAAGAGATATTAAAAGATGGCTAACGCAGAAAAACCCAAATCGTACCGCGAAATGTCCCAGCAGCTGGAAGAAATTATGGAATGGTTCGAATCCGGCGATATAGATATTGACGAAGCCATAAAAAAATACGAAGAAGCTACCAAGCTTCTGGACGAAATGGAAAAGTACCTAAAAACTGCAGAAAATAAAATTAAAAAAATTTCTACCGCAAAATGATTTGGCTAGTTATTTTAGTAGTTATTTTAGCATTCCAGTTTGTGGTCTTATTTTTAGGTGCGCCGTACGTGCCAACCATGCATAAACAACGTCGGGTAGCACTGGATCTGCTTGAACTTAAGCCCGGGCAAACGTTAATAGACTTAGGCTGCGGCGACGGGGCAATGCTTATAGAAGCTGCAAAGCGCGGCATTAAATCTGTAGGGTACGAAATTAACCCGTTGCTGGCATATATTGCCTGGGTACGCACTCGAAAGTACGGCAACAAGGTAAAAATTGTGCGCGGCAATTTTTGGCAAAAAAAATGGCCGCCAGCTGATGCCGTGTTTGTATTTTTGACCGAGCGCTACATGGAGCGGCTAAACCAAAATATGAAAAACCGTTTTAAAAAGCCGGTTAAACTGGTAACTTACGGCTTCTCAATCTCCGGTAAAAAGGCCAGTGCCACAAAAGGTGCGTGTTTTTTGTACAAATACTAAAACTAAAATCTTGTGATAAGATAAGCTTATGCGAAAACAGAACGAAGTGGGCAGTAGCTCTGTTGCTTTTGCGAATATATTTTGCATTTTATTCATTGCCGCAGCTTCTTTTGGCGTGTGGGCTTTTATGGGCCGCCAGGATTACAAAAATAACTCCGACCAAAAATCAGCCGCCGCAGTAGAAGCCGCCAAAAAAGCGCAAGCTGCTGAGCTGCAAAAGAAGTTCGACGAAGACTACAAAAACCCCAACAAAACCTACCAAGGGCCGGTAGCATTTGGCAGCGTAACTTTTAGTTATCCCAAAACTTGGAGCGCCTACGTGGACGAATCCGGCAGTGCAGAACCTATAAACGGTTATTTTTATCCAGATAAGGTGCCCTCAATATCTGGTGATAAAACCGCCTATGCTCTTAGGGTGGAGCTATTAAACACTACCTATTCGCAAATTTTGCAGCAGTATAGTTCGCAAATTAAATCAGGCAAGGTCAAAGCCAGCGCCTATGTGCCTCCAAAGATGAAAGACGTTGCGAATGTACAGCCGGGAACCAAGCTGGACGGCGTAATAAACCACACCAGCTCAGGCGACCAAAACGGCTCTATGGTAATTGTGCAGGTAAGAGATAAAACACTTAAGATTTATACCGAATCGCAGCAATTCATGAACGATTTCAATAATATAGTATTGCCAAACCTCACGTATTTGCCGTAAATTCCACGCTATTTGTCCACAGGATTTAAGCCACTGTATGTAGTGCTTAAGTGTTATACTTAGCACTATAAAACAGGTAGTGGGGGCGTGTGAGAAAAAGAGGGTATAACCGGGGTGTGGAGGAGTTTAATAAGTACCGTTCATTGCTGGCAGCACTGAGCGACGATTTATCTCTGCCTCTATTGCAAATAAAAACTACCCTCGAAATTTTAGAAAATTCCGTCTCTACCGGCGAAGATTTTTCTATCCATAAAGATAGTATGTTTTTAAGTGCCGAAGCAGGGCTTCAGCTTGTAGAAGCCTACCGCCTGGCCTTGCGTGCAACGGACCACGACATTACGCAGATGGAGCCGGTAGCCATTGGTGCAATCTTAGACGACGTAGCAAACAGGCTAGAACCTTATGCTAAGCAGTACGCGACAGATTTGATAGTAGATATCCAAGGCAGCTTAACCCCGGTGCTTGCCCACAAGCCAAGCCTAGAGGCTGCTTTGCAGTGCCTAGGAGCCAGTATTATCCGTGCTCAAGCCGCGAGCGTTAACCAAAAACGCTACTTTATTATGCTGGGTGCACATCGCGGCTCCAGCGGCGCAATTGCCACCGGCGTTTTTAGCGAATTTACAGACTTATCCGACAAAACCTTGCGCACAGCCCACGCTTTAGTCGGCAAGGCACAGCAGCCGCTACCTAATATTCCGGCAGGTGCAGCCAGCGGCGTTTTAATCGCAGATATGTTGTGCGCCAGCATGTGGCAGCCGCTCAGGGCTGCGGCGCATCGTAAAATAAGCGGGCTCGCAACTTCCGTCCCCATGTCACAGCAGCTACAATTCGTATGATTGTAAAAATGCTCAATACTCAAGTTTCAATGCTCAATGAATGTAGAAGTGCCAAATGTATTAATGCATTGAATTATTGCTACATCGCCAATTCATTGACCGTTGAATATTGCCCATTGAGCAATGAAGTTCCAAACGGAGACGCTCATGGCTAATATCCTTTTGATGGAAACCGACCACATCCTGGCTAAAAACCTTAGCCAGTATTTGGGCGGTTTGGGCCACAAAGTCGCATGGTGCGTAGAGCCGCAAGAGGCAATAGATAATGCCGACAAAAAATGCCCCGATGTAATAATTTTAGACCTTGTGCTTGCCAACCGAAGATCCGGCATAGAGTTTTTATACGAACTGCGCAGCTATCCGGAGTGGCAAAATGTGCCCGTGGTAATATTTAGCCATGTAGCGGCAGAAAACTTAAAAGGCTGCCTAGAATCGCTCCAGCAGCTTAATGTATCAGCTTACCGCTACAAACCAACCACATCGCTAACAGATTTGGCCCAAAGTATAGACCAAGCCCTAAAACAACCTGTTTAAACCCTATGCATCCCGTTAGAAATAAGTATTTTATTAAAAGTAAAATCTGCCAATTCTTCTGGCTAGAATTGGATTTCTAACGGGATGCAAGCAATCAATACGCAAGGAATAATCCTTTCTCGTACGGACTTTGGCGAGGCCGACCGTATTTTAAACTTTTTAACGCCCGACCAAGGCAAGGTTGCCGGGATTGCCAAAGGTGTTAGAAAAAGCAAAAGCAAACTAGCCGGCAGTATAGAACTTTTTAGTGTCAGTGACCTGTCGTTTATAAAAGGTAAGAGCGACATCCACACAATTATTTCCGCGCGTTTGGTTACGCATTACGACAATATTGTTAAAGAACTGGAGCGGACAAATGTTGCGTACGAGGCTATCCGCTTGGTTAACAAGGCAACAGAAGACAACCCCGAACCGGCATATTTTAATATGCTGCGCCTTGCATTTGCGGCTTTAGATGACCTTAGCCAAGACCCCAAAATTACAGAGCAATGGTTAAAAATGCAGCTTATTAAACTGGCCGGACATTCACCAAACCTTAAAACGGATTGCAGCGGCGAAAAACTATCGGAAGGTAAAAATTATAAATTCGACTTTGACGATATGTGCTTTGACGAAGACAAATCCAGGCAGGGAAGATTTAATGCCAACCATATTAAATTTCTGCGCTTGAGCCTTGCGGCCGCTAAGCCGGAAATCCTACATAAAGTCCAAAACGCAAAAGAAATAAGCGGTGATCTCTCACCGCTTATTCAAAGCATTCTTCAAAATTTTATTAGAGTTTAGAAAGCGCTTGTGTGTTCCGAGAAAAATTTATCTGCTACAAGCGCTCCGGCGCGTCTGATTCTGTCTGTGTGGGCTTTTAGTTTGTTGTGGCCTGTCCTGGCATCCCTTAAACGGGTAGCAGCTGGGCGATTTCGGGCATCAATTACTTCTTGAGGAACATTTTCGTCAAGTTCGTCAACCAACTCTTTAAGATGGCGCTGTTTTATTCTTAACCTTCTGGCTTTTACTTTGCCAAGGCCACCAACACTGATAGCTTGTTCTATGCTGCTTATTGAGTGAAGCGCAGCGATTTCTCGTGTGTCAGTAGGGAGGCCTTCGCTTTCTGCAATGGCTTCTTCGGCATCAGCCAGCCCTTCAAAAAATTCCGGCCCCAATTCTTTAACATTATTACCAGCTGTCTGGTGAGCCACAAAGAACTCATCTGTAGCTTGTTCAAAAACGCCCAAGGCGGCATCTCCTTGCCCAAGGTCTTCTAATGTGTGAGCATGTAGTAATAAATCTTCTGCCATCGCTGCATGTATTTGAGCAGTCTCTAGGCCGGGTTCTTCAGGAAGTGGAATATCTACAATATCAGGGTAGGATGTGTGAAGATTAGGATTTATCATTTTTATTTTTTAAGCCGCGTCAGGTCGGGCGCCACCACTCCTTCTTTCTTCTACTAACTTGCGTGTACCTGTGAAAGCTAACACTTTTGCTTGCTCGCTACTAACAGGGGGCTCTTCTTTACTGCCGTCTTTTGCTTCGGGCGATGTAAAAGGAGCGCCTAATTCTGCCGCAAAAAATCTCTCGGTCAGCGGGATGTTTGAGCCTGATGTGGCAAAGGGGTCGACTAAGTTGTTAGCATCGTTGCGAAGCAGGCCAGGGTGCTGTTCGGGGATAGGTGCAATTGCGCTGTCGGCTAGCTTATCCACTAAAGGAATCTCTGCCATACCCGTAGAGCTTTCAGCTGGAAGGTCTGCAATAAAAGGATCAGCTTCAGTAGGTGCCATCTCGAGGCCCCACAGATTTTCAGGATCAAAACTTGTCATGGTTTGTAAAAAATCCTTTCTCGAACTAATTATGATAATTATATCATAATATTTGATTTATGTCTATTAGTTTATAAAGATTGCTTTGCCTGTCAGAGACAATAAAAATAGGCCAGAACTGGATGGTTTCTGTGCCTTAATTTTTTGTTTTTGACTTGCTGGTTGTTGGCAAGCCGGTAGCCAAGAGTTTTTTGGGAGGGGCCCTAAATCTTTTGGCATTTTATAACTCACATTCCGTTCGTTATTGCTTATTATTATACGCCTTAAAGTCAAGGAAATCGCCCACAAAATGTACACAAAAGCTGTTCATAAGTCATGCTCACCTGTAAAAATGCTTAAAAAATGTAAAAAATCCACAATTTACAATGAACAATTTAAAGCTGTGGCCTAAAGAAGTTTAACAGGGTATACTGGCCTAGTATGAATACTTTGATTATTGGTGGCACATCAGGGCTGGGGTTAGAACTGGGCAAAAAGTTAACAAAAGAAGGGGAAGTGACAGTAACTGGTCGCCATAACCCTAATGCAGATGGCATAAATTATAAGGAATTTGATTTAACGAGAGGCGAGCTGCCCGGAAGGATTGGTGAACTAGTAATGCACCACCCAGAAGTAGATATTCTTATTTATGCTGCAGGGTATTATCAGGAAGGCACAATTACAGAATTGAGCGACAAAGAAGTTGACGAGATGTTAGATGTCGGCGAGAGAGGGTTAATATTCTTCGTTAAAAAGCTTTTAGAAAAGCAAGGTAGCCTCAAGGAACTAATAACAATAACTTCAACTTCGCAATGGACTCCCAGGCTAAAAGAGCCGGTGTACAATGCTGCAAAAGCCGGGGCAGGACATTTTAGTAATGGTCTTAGCCTGGATGTTAAAAAAGTTGGGAAAGTATTGGTAGCCGGTCCTGCCGGGATGAACACGGCATTCTGGGAAGGAATAGAACGTGATGACTTGGATACCATGCTTGATCCAGAATGGGTCGCTGGAGAAATCATGAAGCTGAGGCAGGACGATTACCAATATAAATTTGCAAAAATCATGCGCCAGCCTGCACGGGTTGAGGTAGTAGAAACTCGTTAAAACAGGTATAATTTGTGTCTAATGAGTGATGTTAAATTAGACGATATTGTTAGCTTATGTAAGCGCCGCGGATTTATTTACCAGGGCAGCGAAATTTACGGCGGCCTGGCCGGAACTTGGGACTACGGCCCGCTTGGCGTTGCACTAAAGCGCAATATCCAGAATCTTTGGTGGAAGGCTTTTGTAGAAGAGCGCGATGACATGTATGGCGTAGATGCCGCGATTTTGATGAACAAAAAAGTATGGGAAGCTAGCGGTCATACCGAAACTTTTAATGATCCAGCGGTAGAATGTGGTAATTGTGGTACGCGCTTTCGTGAAGACCATGTTGATTACACAAAACCATGTCCAGTTTGCGGGAAAAAAGATACATATAGGCAAGCCTATCAATTCAATCTTATGTTTAAAACACATGTGGGAGCAGTTACAACAGATGAAAATCTGAGCTACTTACGTCCGGAGACGGCACAAGGGATGTTTACTAACTATAAAAACGTACTGGATAGTTTTTATCCGGACTTGCCGTTTGGTTTGGCGCAACAGGGCAAAGCATTCCGTAATGAGATTAGCCCGCGTGATTTTGTATTCCGCTCTCGAGAGTTCGAACAAATGGAAGTTGAGTATTTTGTAAATCCTAATAACTGGGAAGAAGCTTTTGAAAAATGGCGCGGAGACATCCACGAATTCTTAAAAAATCTCGGCTTGCCAGAAGAAAAAGTTCACGAGCTGGAAGTGCCAGAAGAAGATCGCGCGCATTATTCTAAGCGCACAATCGATTTTGAATTTGATTATCCTCATGGCAAGGCAGAGCTTTTGGGTTTGGCATACCGCACAAATTTTGACCTTATGAATATACAAAACGCCACCGGCAAGGGAATGGAATACCGGCCAAAAGATGGCAGCGATCCATTTGTGCCGCATGTAATAGAGCCAAGCTTTGGCGTAGAGCGCTCTCTCATGGCGGTTTTAACCGCTGCATATTCAGAAGACGAACAAAACGGCGAAAAACGCAGCTACTTAAAACTTCCAGCACATTTGGCGCCGGTTAAAGTTATGGTCAGCCCGCTGCTTAAGAACAAGCCGGAGCTGGTGGAAAAGGCCAGGGAAGTTTATAAGATGCTTAAAAAGGAATTCGGTGCGGTTATGTGGGACGACAATGGCAATATTGGTAAAAGATACCGTCGCCAAGACGAAATCGGTACGCCGTACTGTGTAACAATCGACTTCGACACTCTAGAAGACAACACAGTAACAGTCCGCAATCGTGATACTACAGACCAAGACCGCACACCAGTTGATAATTTAAACGCGCTTTTGAACGTATAAACTCACAAAATCTATTGACCAATTGATTATATAACCTTATAATTAGTATTATAGTAAATTATAAGGAGGATTTAGCATGGCTGAGGTGAGTAAAAAAGTTCGAGGAGCGTCTTATCCGGTAATAGATCTAGAAAAGTCCGTATCGTTAGCTCGTAATATGCTTGATGCTGTGGGAAAGGCTTCGGCATCTAAGCTAGATGTCGCAAAAGCCGTAGGATATAGTGGGATAAATGGTAAGTCAAAAAGAGTTATAGCGGCTCTTATTCAGTATGGACTCATTACGGGACGCGCCGCTGAGCATAAGCTTACAGACTTAGCATTACAAATATTATTTCCTGAAGATGAAAAATACAAAAATCAAGCCATAAAACAAGCGGCATTAAAGCCAACATTATTTAACACTCTTGTAAGCAAATACGAGGGTGATGTAATGCCTACAATGTTGCCAAATATTTTAGTAACAAGTCACGGCATTAATCCCAGTTCTGCAGATGAAGCAGCTATCATCTTTCGCTCAACCCTACAGTATGCTGGTTTATTAGATTCTAGTAATCGTATTTTCGCAGAGGGGGTGAATGAAAATACACAAGATAGTACAGATATGTCTGACGTTGAGTCGAGTAACACCTCACAACTAGGCGGTATCCGAGAAAATACGAGTAACCTAACCTCACCACCGGACCTGCAAAGCGGACATGATCTCAATAGGATTGAAATCGTCTTAAGAGAAGGAGTGAAGGCAGGTATTTATGCTCCACATAACTTAAATGAAGATGAAAAAGATAAGTTGAAAAAAATTATTGACCTACTTTAAAGAAAATCTATATGAGAAAGATGGAGTTAGAGAAACACGAATTTGATACTAAAGTAAAATTAGCGGTGTTTTTTGCTCTATTAATTTTTGCGGGTTTTCTGGAAGCGATCCATTCGTCCATGGCTAATGAAGTTATTTTTGGCATCATTGGTTTGGCGAGCGGCAACATAGTTAAGTAGAAAATCGTCAATAAATTGACAAAGACGCTTATGGTTTGGTACTTTGAAGTTAAGTAAGTAACACAAACACTTACGCAAGCTTTTGACACGTTCCGATAAACAATTGAGGAAAGGGCCAAAGCGAAAAGTTCGAAGTTCGTTGTTCGCAAAAATCTTTTTCTTGCAAGAGAAGAAATAAAAAATACCGGGCTGATCACCTGGTATTTTTATTTGCAGAACTCGCACCGCAAGATAAAAGCCAAGCAAAGCTTGCCTTTGCCCTTGCTCTTGGCGCCAAATCAGCTTGCCAGCTCCAGTGCTCCCTCGTCGTATTTCAATACGCCTCGGTCCGCGCTTCGCTGGCGCACCGATTTTGCGCTCAAGTGCGTAGCTCTGCATGTAGGTGCTATGATTTAGGGGTGGAAAAAACACAAAAACATAACTTGAAGAATAATGCTCTTAAATTGATTAAGAAATACAGAGACCTGGAAATTGCAGGAGTTATTGTTTTTCTGGCTTTACTTTGGGGGCCAACAATATACGCCAACTTATCTACAAAAAGCCACCGCTTTGACTTAAACAAAACGCCAGTAAGCAATGTGCCGGACCGCAAGGTTGCGCTGGTATTTGGGGCAGGAATTTTGCCAGGTGGAGAACCCACTCCGTATTTAAAAGAACGCGTGCAAACTGCCGTAAAGCTATACAAAGCGGGCAGGGTGCAGAAGATTTTGGTAAGCGGAGACAATAGCAATAAACACTACAACGAACCAGATGCTATGAAGAAATTGGCCGTAAAGCTTGGCGCTAAAGACGCTGATGTAGTAGAAGATTATGCGGGCTATAGCACTTACGACAGCTGCTTTCGCGCTGTTCATATTTTTAATGTGCATAGCGCTATTCTTGTTACGCAAGGCTACCATTTGCCCAGGGCGATAATGACTTGCACGGACCTTGGTATTAATTCTATTGGCGTCAGCACACTGCATACAGAGCGCGATTTTACGGTTAGTTTTATTTTGCGCGAGTGGCTTTCTACGGATAAGGCAGTGATTCAAAATATTATCAAACCGCAGCCCACGGTAGGCGGCGGTTCTGAGTCGATTAAATTCTAAACATTAGCATATTGTTTTTTGGAAAAGCTCGGTGCATACTTGGCTTATGAATAACGCCTCAAGGAGGGGCAAGGGAAATGAATGTAGATATTAACGGGTGGGCAGTTTTTCTAGCTGCTTTATCCAGCATGGTTGTTGGGAGTTTGTGGTATATGCCGAGCGCCTTTGGCAACACTTGGCAAAAATTGTCCAAAGTAAAGATGGTAGACCGCAGCAAGATGGACTTTGGATCTATGGCGTGGGTGTATGGCACTGTGTTTGTAGCGTCTTTGGTTACGGCTTATGTGCTGGCGCTTATGACCGGGCTTTACAATAATTTCTTTACCGGCGACAGCTATATGAGCGACGCGCTGCAAACTGCGTTTTGGTTGTGGCTAGGTTTTACGGCTGCTCGCATGTACGTGCACGACACATTCGAAATGCGCCGCAAAAAATTAACTTTGCTCAACGCAGCACACGAACTAGTAACCGTTCTGGTAATGGCCCTAATAATCGGCGCCATTAAACCATAGTTTTTGATACGCAAAGAGTTTATAAAAAGCCAGAAGGAAACTTCTGGCTTTTTAAAGTGTTATTATTAAATAAATAAGGAGATTTTTCTGGATGGCGACTTCTACTGAGCGGGCTTTACCAATTTTTAAGGAGTCAGACATAGCTGAGGAAGCGGCAAAAGTTACGATTCTTGCCGGCGGACTTTTACAGGACAAGACAGCTGACGTTTATGTGGATTTTTCTGTCCGTGGGGACGATAAGGCAATTTATTTTGGCCCTAAATCAGATGCGCAAAGCTTACATGCTTTTAGTTCGGAGGGAATGGTGCAGTTTTTGCTTAAGCATCCACAAGTTCTGGATGCTAGAGTAGAATGCCGTTTACAAACTTTTCCTATGGCGGTACATGCAGGAGGGTCCAAAGAAACTTTAGTCCTTGATGAAAATGGAGATCTGGTTCGAATAACCGAGGAGCAGGAAAAGAAAGACGGCGATTTTACACAAACAAATATTCAGCCGGCTTCAATTGAAGATGTTATAGCTATGGCTAAAGAGATGGCTGCTAGCGCAGATGTGCGTCCTGACGGTATTGAACCCGAGCGGACATATGCAAAAACTTACGGAGGCAGTGCAGACGAAAATTTATACATTGCACAAGCCAGTTTTATCCCAATATTGGGTCGACTGGCAGCAATAGCGGGAGTTTTTGCTTTAAACAGAAAGCCGGATACAAGCATTGATGCGGAGGTTAAACTGTCAACTTGCCACTACAGAATGTATGCCCCATACAGCCATTGGGACAAAGTGAGCAATAGAGTACATATTAGCGGGGTTAATCGATCAGATCGTCTTGGTGCTACATTTGAATGCGAAGCCTACCCATTACATTCAAGCGACTTGGCAATTGTTAAGGCCCATCTTTTAGTGGATGAAAGAGGCCATGATGACGGATTGCACCTTACCAAAGATACTGTTGTATCAGGAGAGAGTTTAAAACGCAGGCGAAGAACTAAAGTTGCTAGTGAAGAGCCGCAAACTGTTGGTGAATACCCGGCAGACTTGAATACGATTATAGAACTCGCAGAAAAAGCAGTGCAGCTAGTGCGCTCCGAAGAATAGTTAAGTTTGAGCAGTTATTTTAGCTAAATATTGGCCCAGCGCATTTTCTTTAGTAACATGCAGAAAAGTCATGCCTAAATTTTCTACTACTTTGTTATTAATGCCGTCATCGATGAGTATTGTTTCTTGCGGTTTTATGCCTGTTAGATTAAAGAAATGATTAAAGAACATGCTCGTGCCGTCCTCATGAAAATTAGCTTTCATTGCGCCCCGGGTGTCCGAAGTTATAATGCCGTCAAAATGTTCGTGCAACTTTAAGGCGGGAACAGTCCAGTGGCGGAATGTATCCATGTTGTCGGTTGCTATAACTACTTTTACATTTTGTTTTCTTATTTCTTGAATAGCATCCAGGACACCTTTATCTAAAAAATGCATATTCTCACAGCTATGGCGCAGTTCTCTTAACAATTCGTCATAGGCTATCTCTGTGGTCTTAGAAATATACTCAAGGACAGTAACATGAGATATAAAACCTAGCATCCAGTCACGCAAAAGGTCGTGCCTATTTTGAAATAAAACCTGTTGGATTTGCTGGTATTTGATTTGATCCGAAGGATTGAGGTTCCAATGTCCCCAAAATCGTGAACCCGAAAGCGTTCCGTCCCAGTCAATAAAAATTGCTTTTGGCCGCATTCCTACATTATAGCTTTAAGATTTGATGAAAAATCCTCAAAAAATGAGACAGTTAAAAAAATTAAGCAAAGAACAGGTATTTAAAGTGGAATCAAAAAAGCCGGGTGTACATCCCGGCTTTTTCTTTCCCCTGTTGCAACCAAGGTAAAAATTGGATTTTGAAAGCGATTGGCCCTTTTGAAAGCCTTTCACTCCTATATTTGATTATTAGCATAAGCCTAATTATTGTCAAGCGCGGTTGTGGAAAGTTAGTTTATAATAGAGGTAAGTGGATCAAGAATTAGCGTTAGAAATCCTCCTCTCTGGCGAGAGTGCTTTGCTAACGGGCCCTGCAGGCTCGGGCAAAACTTATTTGCTTAACCAATTTATAAAGACTGCCAAAAGAGCAGGCAAGCATGTGTCCGTTACTGCTACCACAGGGCTGGCAGCAACGCATCTTGGCGGCAATACAATCCATTCCTGGAGCGGTATAGGCATCCACGACCGGTTGCCCAAATATTTTTATAAAGACATGCCGAAGGGCAGGGCAGATACAATTAGAAAAACTGACATACTGATAATCGATGAAATTTCGATGATGCACGATTTTAGGCTAGACATGATTGACCAAATTACGCGAACCGTACGCGAGACGGACGCTCCGTTTGGCGGCTTGCAGGTAATTTTGTGCGGCGACTTTTTCCAGTTGCCGCCGATTAACCGCGACGAACAAGAGGAGGGCGGTTTTGTTGTTAATTCGAGCGTATGGCGCGACCTCGACCCGGTAGTTTGCTATTTGGACGAGCAGCATCGCCAGGACGACGACACTTTCTTGGGGATTTTAACAGCGCTAAGACAAGCAGATCTGCGGCGCAGGCACGTCGAGGCACTTCTCGGCCGCCAGTTTGCCGAAGTTGGCGAAGCTACGGAGCTGCACACGACAAATGTGGACGTAGACACGATTAACGCCCAAAAACTCAAAGAACTTCCGGGCGAAGAGCACGTTTATTATATGACGCACACCGGAAAGGATAATTATGTAGAGAGTTTAAGCCGCTCATGCCTTGCAAATCCGGAACTGGTGCTTAAAAAAGGCGCGCTGATAATGTGCATTAAAAACAGCGCCGATAAAAAATATGTAAATGGCTCGCTAGGCGTGGTTGTAGGATTTGAAAAGGGAACATACTACCCGATTGTAGAACTAAAAAACGGCAAAACCATGACGATTTTGCCAGAAACTTGGGAGCTTCGCGATGGCGATAAAAAACGCGCTAGTCTAACGCAGATGCCGCTACGTTTGGCGTGGGCAATTACGGTTCATAAAAGCCAGGGAATGACTCTAGACGCAGCGCGTGTGGACCTTAGGCGTGCATTTGTAGAAGGCATGGGCTACGTGGCTCTTAGCCGCGTGCGCAGCCTGGAAACTCTCAGCTTAAACGGCATTAACCGCATGGCTTTACAGGTGAGTCCCGTTGCGCTTGAGATCGATAAAACATTGCGTGCAAAATCGGCGCAAGATGCCAAACGACTGGACCACTTAAGGGAAAATGCTAAAAAACGCACAGAAGTGCAGGCGAGCGATGCAGCTCCTGGAAGCTGGAACGAAAAGGTAGAAAAAATGCGTGAGCGCTACCCGAATGCATATAAACCCTGGGCGGACGCAGATGATAAAAAGTTAGTAGAAATGTTTGGCAGCGGCGAAAAAATATCCGTTAAGGCTATGACGGAAATTTTTGGCCGCCATCCTGGATCTATACGCGCACGTCTTAAAAAACATTTTGGCGAAGACGCACTTATAGAGCTTCGTGCCCGTTAGTCGGCCCTCATACTTGGCGCCAAATCGGACTAGCACGGCTTAAGGTACGCGCTCACCGTATTACATATACGCATCGCTTCAAGTTCCTCACCGCCGCACCAATTTTGCATCCAAGTATGCGGGTCGTTAAACCGTGGTTATCTCTTTTGGTTTTTCTTGCGGCTCTTCTTTTTTTGTTGGCAAGTTAGATTTTATTGGCAGCGTAAAACCGAATGTTGAGCCTTTGCCTTCGGTGCTTTCAAAAATTATTTTGCCACCTTGGTCTTCTACTACTCGCTTAACCAAAAACAGCCCGACACCATTACCATTTGGTCTTTCAACTCGGGCATTATCCGCGCGGTAAAATTTGCCGAATAGCTTGTCTTTTTGCTTCTCCGGAACGCCAATTCCATTGTCTACAACTTTAAAGGTTACGCACTTTTTGTCTGCATCCAAATAAACTTTTACTTCGCCTTTTGGCGTGTAGTAAATCGCATTATCTATAAGGTTCATCACTGCCTGGCGCGTTTTTTGCTCGTCGGTTTCCACCATTGGAACAGGGTGTCTTGGGGGGATAAATTGTAGTAAAACTTCTTTTTCCTTGGCAGATGGGCCGAGCCCGTTTACTTCTTCTGACACGAGCTTATTAAAATCAATTGGCTTAACATCGATAATAAATTTGCCGGTTTCTATGCGGCTGACGTTTAGAAAATCAGCCACCATACGCTTCATGGCGCGCACGCGTTCCAGGGTTTTCTCTATGTAATCTTTGCGCTCCTCCGCTTCTGAAACAACGCCGTCATTTATCAGCGTCAGATATCCGTCTACGACAGTCAGCGGCGTGTTAAGTTGATGAGTGGCCATAGAAAGAAATTCGTTTTTAAGCTGGTCGAGCTCCTTTAAGTGCTCGTTAGCATCGCGCAGCTGCACAGTTGCTTCGTCAATGCGTTTTTGCAGGGTCTTGTTAAAGTTCTGGATTTGCGTATAAGATTTTGCATTATGGATAGCAATAGCCAACTCATGCGCCAATATATTTAAAGTTTTTATGTCCGTGGAGTTAAAGATATCACCATTCTTTTTTTCGCCTAAAAGTAGATAACCGACGAGTTCGTTTGAACTTCTAAGGTCAGCACTTGCATCCAAGTGATATTTTGTAAATATCTCCTTTATTTCAGGATTTTCTGATAAGTCTTTTAAAACCACGCCATCACCGATTTTTTGCAACTCCTTAAAATTAATTGTTCTGCGGTCAACAACATCAGTATTTGCCTCATAAAAGACCTCACTTTCCTCAAGGACCACTATAAGTGCTCGGGATAGTTTCATTTGTGAAGTTAATTCCGTTATTACGTCGGCAGTAAGCTTTGGCAGCTCAATCTCACGCGACATAATTGTTCCCAGGTCGCTAAGCAAAGATTCGGCGTCATAACCACCGCGATAAAATATTCTATCTGTTATTCTCTCAAAAAGACGTTTTAGCGGTTGAAATAAAGCGGCTAGAAATACAACCAGAACGATGTTGATGAAGTTTTGTTCTGTGCTTGCCTGATGCCCAGTAAAGAAAATTTTGCTTATCGAAATAAAAATACCCGCATACAAGCAGGCAAGCGTTGAAAGTAAAAGACCGTAAGTAACCGCGCGTGTTACTGCAAGCCGAATATCCATAAATTGATGACGGATAATTGCATACGCCATAGAGCTTGTTATGAATAACGCACTGTAAATTCCTATGCGGGTAACGTCAGGTGAAACTTCCATTAGATTAGGGAGTATTACATTGGTAAGTATTATAAAAGCGGCGCTAAGGGCAAAGCCTAAAAATATAAGTTGTAGCTGGCTCCGTTCTTTTCCTAAGCTATGCCTGTATTTATTAACAAGGACACCAAGTCCGCCAAATATTCCGAACAATAAAAAGCAGCCAAAAAGCCAGTATGCCGGCTGGTTTACGAACTCAATATAGTCAGGCAAGATTCTTACTTTAACGATTAGCCCTAGTGCGGCTAATATTTCGCATAGTGTAAAGAGTACGTAATTGGTCCATTTTATTTGGATTGCTTCTACTCTAGCCAGAGAAAGGCAAAACCAAAAGAGCAAAAATATAAGCAATGAAGCAAGCATAAAATCCAGCCTTACTAAAACATGAACTGACTGGACGCTCACATGAGTATCTTCGAAATAAGTTACAACCGACCAAGATGCGATGGCTAGACAAAGAAAGCTTAGGATTCGATTTAGTGTTCCGCGAGAATTATTAACAATAACAAAAGCAGCCAAAAGTATGTTTGTGACTACCACCAAAACAAGGAGTCCCACGGATAGCATAACTAGTTTAATAATAGCATGATTTATAAGGTACTGCCCGGCAGTCCTCTCTAACGAGAGGACTGCCGGCGACGGCGGCGCAACGCGCGCCATTCGTCGTAGCCTTCTTCGGCCGCAAGGAGTTGCGGCACTGCCCAGGCAAGGGCGTTTCGGCTTGGCTTGGTGAGCATCATGAGACGCCACCAGGTGCGGACGACGGGGTTGCGGAAGGGAGGGTTGTCCCAGCGCAACAGCACACCGTAGTTGAGGCTGTCCGGATCCGGGAAGTAGTCGGGAATGACCCCAACAACCTGCACTCCCGGCACCTCGAGATACATGCCAACCTGAACGTCCAGCGGACGCCCAGAGGGCTTGCGCTCGTTGACGTACATTTCTGCAGTCATGAGGTGCGAGTAGCGATGGTAACCTGGCATCCTTCCACCCAGAAGAGCGACCTTGACATTCTCCTTGATCGCCATCTTCATGCAGTGGAACAACAGGATCTTGTTGACTTCCTCGGAAACGTTCGGCATCTTTGACATGTCGACGCCGTACATGATCTTTCCGTCCGTCTGGTGTGTCCTGCACCAGCCGTTATCCGTGACGTCTCCCCACGAAGGGGGATGAGCGAAGTTGTACTCCCGGAGTCGGATGGTGGTTACGAATCCCACGGGCTCGCCGTTTGGCCGGCGCGCCACGTAGATGCAGTCGCCACACATGTTGAGCCGACAAAGGAGAACGTCACGAGGAGCCGCTGTTTCATCATCCCAGCTTCGCTGCTGGGCGACTACGTAGGCATCCACGTCTTCGTATGTGGCGGTGGTTACATGTAGTTCTTCCACCGCAGACGCCCCTTTTAGAAGGATCTGTGTAGGGATGCAACGCAGGAGCGTGAGTGTCAGGTCCACAAACCCCGCTACCACCACGGTTCCCATGTACTGAGGCAGAAAGAAAAACCCTGCAACGACGAGCGTCGCACCTTGCATGATGGCCGCCGTCGTATTGATGTAGTGGCCAGTCCAGACGATGAAGTTAGGCTTCTCCGTCCGTGCCTCATGCCACAACTTCTTAGGGTTGCGCACCAGCTTGCCGGAATCGCGCAGGCGAAGGCCGAAGCCGATCCCCATCAACATCATGCCGAGGCACCAAAAGATCTCGAAGAAGACCAAGATGGCGCCCACGACCGTGCTGTAGAAGAGTGCCCGAGCTGGATCCGACCTGTTGAGTGCAAACGTCAGTACCACAGCGACGACGATGCACAACCACATCACGCCATCCAGGCGCTTGCCGTACTTCTGGTACCTCTTTGTACCGACTGTTGACGACGTCTGTGTCACTGACTGCATTTTCCACCTCCTTGTTAAAGAGTCGAGTTGTAAATCTGCCTTCCGCAATACTGCTGAAACTACTTATATTATAGTATAAATTATGTAAAAAGTAAAATGCTTGTAATGCAGGGTTATATTTGAGTTACAGCGCGGAAAGGATAATATAGTTCTGGACAAAAATATAAAAAATAGATATACCATACGCAGAGGAAAGTGGGATTTTAAAAGGGTAGATAAATGAAAAAGATAGTTCCCGAACTGATACTATTCACCGATGACATAAGAATAGACAGAAGCAAAGCCGATGAAGTTACAGAAGTTGACCCGTATGCGCAGAAGCTGGCCGACATAATTAGCTGGCACCGGAACCATCTAAGCAGAATGGGGCAGCCATTGACGGCAGACACAGTTCAGGTCGTAGAAGTAAATGCAAGGGAAGAAGCGGCGTAAATTTTACGATAAAAATGTTATAGTTGAAACAAATATGAGACGAAAAAAACCACAAAACGTATACGCTTTTATAGATAACCAGAATTTAAACGCCACAATCCAGAACCTTGGGTGGAAGATTGATTGGCGCAAATTCCGCAAATTTTTAAGCGACAAGTACAAAGTTAATCAAGCTTTTATGTTTATTGGCTATGTGCCGGAATTCGAAGACATGTACGAATATTTGCATGATGCAGGGTTTAATATTGTGCTTAAACAAACTTACGACATGACTAAGCCTCGAAGCGACGAGGAAAAGTCGGAAGAAGAAAAAGCTGCCGAAAAAGAGCGCCACATAAAAGGAAACGTAGACACCGAACTGGTGCTTTGGGCTATGAAGGAGCTGCCAAACTACAGCAAGGCGATTTTGGTTTCCGGCGACGGTGATTTTTACTCTTTAGTCGAGTATCTAGAAGAGCAGGGGAAACTGGCCAAAATTTTAACGCCCAGCTGGCAATATTCCGGCCTGTTTAATAGATTCGAAAGCTACATTGTGCGAATAGACAAATGCCGCCACGAACTCGAATACAGAAAACGCCCCAACCCCCACAACCAACCTGCAAAAAAGCCCCAAGAGTGAGTATTTTCTTAGGCCGCAGCTTCTTCATCTATCTCTACCGGCAAGAGTAATTCTGTGTGTTGCTCTAGAGTTTTTATTGCCGCATTTTTTTGCTTACGGATAGTATCTTTGTGTTGTCGCCTTACTTCTGCCAGTGTGTCGGTAGAAATATCTACTCCTTCAATACCGAATAGATTTACGATAACACCCTTATTTTTATCTGGTAAAGCGTTTATGGCTTCAATTAATCGGGGGTCGGAGGGTTGTGCTGGTTCATCAAACACAAGGTCATGTGCTGATATAGTATCGCCGAGCGTAAAGTCATTTAGTTCGGTAAGCGGTCTATCCAAATAATCAGGCTGCTGGCCATACCAAGTAGCCAAAACTTCTTGCAATTCTTGTGTACTAATGCCAGCTTCATCTGCCGCTTTTTTATGTACTTCATCATTAGGCAGCGGCTTTTCTCCGGGAAGCCGGGTAGGTGAAGAGTGCTTTGTGTGTATGCTGATAACCTTTCGATGTCTTTTATATTGGTCATCTGGCAGTCTAATAGTACGGCTTATTTCAGCCAATGCCCGCTCGATTGCCTGGTCAATCCAAGGAATGGCATAAGTACTAAATTTAACGTTTTTACGCCAATCAAACTTTTCTACTGCACGTATTAACCCCACATTGCCTGCCTGAATTAATTCCTCGAGGTCTAGGCCTCTATTTTTAAACTTTTCGTTTTGTGCCCAGGATGAAACTAAGCGAAGATTACCCTCAATAAAGCGTTCCTTAGCTGCCAAGTCGCCTTTTTCTATGCGCTTTGCTAAAGCTCGCTCTTCTATCCTACCTCTGAGTAGCGGTACCTTTTTTATATTTTGGATATAACGATCGATACCATCAAGCGCCATAACTGCATTTGGATCAAGCGTAGTGTCGACTTCATGGTCATCCGGATCGTTTTCGTTCTCTTGAGCAGGGGTGTCTTCCATGCCGGTATCGCGAGAGGACAAAAAACCACCGGTGTCGGTGGCTTCTTCATGTTGCGGATAATCTTCGCCAGGATAGGGAACCAGTGCGGCCCGGTTAAAGCCGTCTTCGCGCCTAGTCATTCAGTCTCCCGTGCATGTTATTTTTATTATAACCTAATCTGGTAAAAGCTTCTAGAGCGTGTTGTGATAAATACTCATGCTTGCATTTTTAATTACATAAGCGGATATTAAATAGTAATGCTAAAAAAGTTAAGCATAGGGGAAAAGCGATAACAAGCCGGTAGGGCAACCTACCGGCTATTTTTTTAAGGAGGGAAAATGACAACAGTAGAGGACGAACGGTTCGTAACAGTTGGAATCAAGAATGACGAAGACGAAGTTATAGATGAATACGACGTTAATCTTTCGCAGGTAATGCGCCCTATTGACGGAAACCCGGCGGGTAAGCATTTGCTTTCTGTACACCAGCTCAACCGCGAAGATATTATGGACTATATCCATGAAGCGAAGGCTGCCGAAGCAATAATAAGAAACCCTAAGAGGCGCGGTATAAGTATCCTACCCTTCGTGGTCCTTTCCGCTGTTATGCGTCAAGAGTCCACCCGTACAGCAGGCACTATGGCTACGGCCATGGAGAAATTAGGTGGCCATGCGCATATGTTTACCGGCATGAAAGCATCGTCCGAAGGAAAGGGGGAGTCAATCCCTGACTCTTGGGTGGCAATGGCTACACAATCAGACATAATAGGTACTCGCACAAAAGAGGCATGGCACCCAGCGCTTGCCGCACAATCTATTGATGAAGCATTCGAAAGAGAGCAGCTATGGTCTCGTGTTCCGGTAATTAACTTAGGAGATGAGAAAAATGAGCACCCGACCCAACTTCTGGGTGATGTATACCTGATTAGTAAATATATCGAAAAATATAATATGGGCTTTGAGGATATAACATTAGGCATTGTTGGTGCTCATGGTGAGTACCGGGCTCACCATTCCAAGCTAATAGGCGCCAAGATACTCGGCATGAATGTTATAGTGGTGGAATCGGAAGCCTCGCCCGTACCGGACGAAATAGTCGATTTTATGGGCGAAGACAGCTTAACTCGTGTGGGCGCTGATGATTTAGATGAAATTTTACCAGAACTAGACGTCCTTGATATGGGCCGCAGGCCAGATGAATACACCAAAAAGAAAAATCCAGATCCGGAAGAGAAGGCCAGAAGGGATCATTTAATTGCAGATTACGAGAAGTGGATAATAGACTATGAACGCTTGCAGAAAATGAAAACGACTGCCATAGAAATGCACCCGCGCCCCAGGACAATCGAAGTCCATCCAAGCGTAGATAAGGACCCTAGGTCGCAAGAAATAGACCAGATGGCCGGTATGGTTCCAATGCGCATGGCAATTTTAGCTAGGCATATGGGACACTCCATTGCCAACAGCGCCGCCCGCGTTTGATCCACCTAAGGTGTTAAGAACGTATCGGCTAGTTGTAGAGAAGTATTCTATATGTTCTAATTGTTTTAGCACTTTAATAAATAGCTTTAAGCGCAGCAGTTTGCAGTAAAAAGTGGGCAACTGCTGTCTGCTGTGCTTAAAAAGAAAGCATAGTGCTGTCAGCTATAGTGCGGACAGTGGACCTGTGGATGGTGCGAATATGCTTGAAGTAAATTTGATGGGTGCCAAATTGGAGCATCCGGTGATGAATTCCGCCGGCACGTGCAAGACCCTGGAGGATGTCCGAAAGTTCTCGCGGTCTGCAGTTTCGGCGGTCAATATCGGCTCCGCGACGCTGTTGGAGAGAGCCGGTAATTCCGGCAAGACCTACTGGTCGGATGGCACGAAGTCACTCAACTCCATCGGGCTGAGAAACGGCGGCAAGCCGTATTACCAGCAACATCTCGGTGAGATGGTGTCGATGGCGCGCGCGGCGGGAAAGCCTGTGATTTTCAGTGTGGCCGGCTTCAGCCCTGGTGAGTACGCCGAGTTGGCCCTGCTTGGCTGCGAGGCCGACGTGGATTTCGTCGAGCTGAACCTTGGCTGCCCGAACATCTGGGGGCACGAAGGGCAGAAGGCAATCCCCAGCGCAAACCAGGAGCTCACTGAGGCCGTTCTGGCGGAGGTGTATACCGCGATCGGCGCCATGCTCAGTCGCACGATCGTGAAAGTGACTCCGCTTGAGCCGGACGAGATCCGTGAGCGCTCATTGCTCGTGGTGAAGTACGGTGTTGGTGTCGCCGCGGTAAATACCGATCCCAATCGCTCAGAAAATGACGATCATGGTCAGCCAGTCATCGACGCGCGCGATGATGCGGGAAACCGCATTGTCGTAGGAGGTATGGCCGGTAAGGCTCTCTACCCCAAGGCAGCTACCAACGTGCTGAATTGGTCGGAGGCGGTAGGGGACGATTGGCCGTTGATCGGCATCGGCGGCGTGAACAGCGGCGCCGAAGTCGGCAACTTCCTATCGTCTGGCGCCGTCGCAGTTGCGCTGGCTACCCGTTACTTCGACAGCAACGAGGATCCAGGAGTGTTCGGGGACATCCTGGCGGACTACCTCGATCTTTTGGAGGGGTGAAGTGAATAGTATCACAATCCGTCGGCCGGACGACTTTCACGTCCACTTCCGGCAGGCGGAAATGCTCGCAGAGATGGTGCCGCTCACAGCGGCCCATTACAAGCGGGCTCTAGTCATGCCCAACACCAACCCGCCGATTCTTGATCGGGAAGATGCGGCCGCCTACTTGGGCGACATCCGTGCGGTGAGTCCGCCGGGATTTGAGCCGCTGATGACCATCAAGATCGTGCCGGACACGACGCCCGCACAGATTCGCAGGGCATATAACACGGGGATCGTGATCGCCGGAAAGTTGTATCCGGATGGCGTGACCTTTAGCTCTGAAGGTGGTGTACGCGATTTCAAGGCATTGTCGCCGGTCTTCGCCACCATGGAGGAGATCGGGATGGTTCTTTGCCTTCACGGCGAGGATCCCAGCGAGGACGTCTTCTGCCTCGACCGTGAGGAGAAGTTCCTGGGAACGTTGCAGTGGATACTGGACAAGTTCCAGGATCTGCGAGTGGTCATGGAGCATGTGTCGACACGGAAGGCTGCCTACATGGTGGAGCACTTCCCGAGCAGGAACCTCGCGGCAACTATCACGGCGCATCACCTCGAATTGACCCTCAACGACGTTGTCGACGGGGGCCTCAAACCGCACCACTATTGCAAGCCCATCGCCAAGCGGCCGGAAGACCGCGACTGGCTGGTTAACGCGGTTATCCGGGAAGGGCAGACCAAGTTCTTCCTGGGCACGGACAGCGCGCCGCACTACCGCGGAAGCAAGGAATGCGACTGCGGCGCCGCGGGTGTTTTCACAGCGCCCCTGGCACTGCCGCTGCTGGCCGAGATCTTCGACCAGCGCGGTGCGCTCCGCCAGCTGGAAGCCTTCACGTCGGTGAACGGCGCCAACTTCTACGGCCTGCACCCAAATGAGGAGACGACCACGCTGGTGCGCCAGTCCTGGACGGTGCCGGACGAATATTCCGGCGTCGTACCGCTGCGCGCCGGCCAAAAGCTCCAGTGGCAGGTGGCCGCTGAGTAGCTGGCAGCAACTTCAAGCCCAGGGTGATATACCCTGGGCCTGAAGCCCAACTTAAGTTTTTAATAAGCATTAAAGTCTTAGGTTGAGTCCCTGTGAAGGATTTTACATCTTGGGTTTTCTAAAACTATATAAAATATAGTTTTGAGGAGATGAATATGTGCAAGGTACCAACAATTGAATTAAACACCGGTGCTAAAATGCCGGCACTTGGTTTTGGGACTTGGCAGATTGATAACCAGGAAGAGGCGGAGGAATCTGTTAAATCAGCTTTAAAGACAGGATATCGGTTAATTGATACCGCCAGGATTTATGGAAATGAAGAAGGGGTTGGGCGAGGCATTAAAGAAAGTGGCATTCCTAGGAAAGAAATTTTTATAACGACAAAACTTTGGAATGACGACCAAGACTACGACAGCGCACTCGCCGCTTTTGAAAAAAGTTTAAAAAGGCTCGCCCTAGAATACCTAGACCTCTATTTAATACATTGGCCGGCAACGAAAAATAGGGGAGAGGCCTGGAAGGCCCTGCAAAAAATTCATGCAGACGGGATGGCTAAAAATATTGGCGTGTCAAACTACACTGTCCGGCACTTAGAAGAAGTGCTGGCCGAATCTGACACCGTGCCAGCTGTTAACCAAATTGAATTCCATCCGTTTATATACAATAAGCAAAAAGACATACTAGAGTTCTGTAAAGATAAAGGAATTGTTGTGGAGGCTTACAGTCCGTTGGCGCGCGCCCGGCAAATGGAAAATACAACCTTACATGCGGTTGCGCAGCGCCACGGCAAAACAATAGCCCAAGTGATGCTGCGTTGGGCAATCCAGCATGGTACTGTACCGATTCCAAAATCTACTAACCCGGGACGTATAAAAGAGAATTTTGACGTCTTTGATTTTGAGCTTGCTAAAGAAGAAATGGAAACCATCAATAATCTTAGCAATGACACTCGTATTGCTCCTGATCCGACAAATATGTCGTAGAATTTTGCTACAATAGGGAATAATGCCAGAAGATATTGACCGTAAATTCCCGCATGGATTTATGTGGGGTGCCAGCACAAGCGCGCACCAAGTAGAGGGTGGTAACCATAACCAATGGACGGTTTGGGAGCTTGCCCATGCGGCAGAGCGCGCAAAAAATGCCGAAACCAATTATGGCTGGATGCCCAAATGGCATGATTATAAAAAACAAATGCAGGATCCGCAAAATTACGTTTCTGGCCGTGGAGTCGACCACTACAAAAAATACAAAGAAGATTTTGATATTTTAGAAAAACTTAATCTAAACACTTTTAGGTTTGGTATTGAATGGTCCAGGCTGGAGCCTACAGAAGGTAAATGGGATGAGGAAGCCGTTGAGCATTACCGAGAATATATAGATGAGCTAAAACGGCGCGGTATTGAGCCTGTACTCAATATTTGGCACTGGACCATGCCGGTATGGTTTACGGACAAAGGCGCATTTGCTCGCCGTGCAAACCTCAAGGATTTTGAGCGATTTGTAGAAAAAATAGCCCATGAATACGGCAAGTCACTCAGCTATGTCATTAGCCTTAACGAGCCGAATGTCTATACTTCTTTTGGATACATGACTGGTATTTGGCCGCCGCAAGAGAAAAAACCGTTAAAGGGCAGTTTTGTTTATTGGAACCTAGTCCAAGCACACAAGCGGGCGTATCGGATTTTAAAACGCTATAATCCAAAAATCCAAGTAGGCATAGCAGCACAATTGGCGAATATCCAAGCTAAGCGTCCGCATAATCTCTTTGACCAGCTATCTACAAAGTCGATGCGTTATTTTTGGAATTGGTGGTTTTTGCGTCGCATACGCAAGCAACAGGACTTTATCGGTTTAAATTATTATTTTACAGATTATTACACTGGCTTTTACCAGCGCCGTAACCCCAAGGTACCGTTGAACGACCTTGGCTGGTATATGGAGCCTGAAGGCTTGTATCCGCTGCTTCTGCGTGTTTGGGCAAGGTTTAAAAAGCCGATTATAGTTACAGAAAACGGTGTGGCGGACGCTCGGGACGAGTACCGCCGCTGGTGGATAGAAGAAACAATTGTGGCGATGCAGCGTGCGCTAAGCGAGGGGGTCGACTTGCGCGGTTACTTCCACTGGAGCTTGCTCGATAATTTTGAATGGGCAGATGGCTGGTGGCCTAAATTCGGCTTAGTACAAGTAGACCGCGAACACGGAATGAAACGCGAAATCCGCCCAAGCGCTAAATGGTTTGCATCCGTTATAGAAAAATTCTCCAAATAAACACTCGGCTTTACAGTCTCCGCACTTGAGTGCCAGATGTAATTTATCTTCGATTAGCGTCAAGCCCTTTCAAGGCTTGACCTAAATAGCGAGCTGGTAAAATATCCCAACCAGCGAGTATTGGAATGGAACGAGACGTATTGTAATTGTAATACGACGAGTGAATACCACAGAAGAAAATTGCATATGCCACCAAGAGCACCAGACAAAGTCTGGCTTTGCCAGATTTTAGGCTGATGCGGTGCGGATGACTGTAGCGTGTATACAAAGTAAAGTAACGCTATATATTGTGGAAAAATCACTTAAGCATAAGAACTGTGGATAAGCGCGCTATATAAACAGGCTTTTTCTTTATAAAGTACTTGCGCGTGGGTAGGTGTGGGTAGTATATTCATGTCAGTGGGTCGGCGTGGGTAGCCCAAAATAGACTAGCCGCCAAAAAATAAAAACCACTAGAAAAAATTGCCATATGGGA
>Ga0070679_100000218_pt1 | contig 46755 bp, 30 predicted proteins | sample KBSC63BmetaG_FD_65652 | JGI IMG/M metagenome (GOLD analysis project Ga0070679, IMG submission 65652) | Corn rhizosphere microbial communities from Kellogg Biological Station, Michigan, USA - KBS C6-3B metaG | ecosystem: Host-associated > Plants > Roots > Rhizosphere | place: USA: Michigan... | reverse complement strand
CGCTATAACTCGGTCGTGGTGTGGACGCCGGCGATAGCTTGGTTTCATTTTGCCGGCTATGCATCCATGTTCACCTATCCCAAGATCCTCGAGCTTCTAAAGTGATCAGCGCCCATCGGGGCGAGTGAGCATCGGGCGACCTCTGCCCGCGCTACTGACAGGCGCTCGCCCACTGCGCGTGAGTGTGCCGCGCGGGTGACGTGCTGCCAAGGTACGATGGTCGGTTTCCTGTACCAGACCTGGTGCGGACCCGCGAGGATGGTCTTGCCGGCACTGCTGCCGGGGCGTGGGAGCGCCGCCCCGCCTCCGCCCGGTCGGGGCGGCGTAGGCCCGTACGGGCTAACGGAAGGGTCTCTCACCTGTAATATGCCCACTATTACCGGCTCCGGGCCCAAGAGAGCCCGGCAGGTCCAGGGCGGGCTCCAAACCCGCGCAAAGCCGCGGTCCTTCAGCGGTCGCGGCCCACGCAGGGCCCTGCCGCGTGCGGCCCCGCTATTGCTGCGTGGCCGGGCCGCATGTACGCGAATGCTCAGGAGGCACACTTGTGGAGGTCGCTCCGCGGCCTCATTCCGGCGGTCTTGGTCGGCCCGGCGCTCTGGGACGGCGGTCCCAGATGAGAGATCGTCCAGAGACTGCACGGTGCGATGACGGGCACTCGGCCGACTTGCGTGCCGAGGCACGGCTCGTCCTTGCGCGGGAAGATCTCCGGGAAGCGGTCCGTATGTTCGAGGAGGCGCGGGAGAGCTGCGCGCCCGATTCGAGCGGAGCGGCCCGTTCGGTGTCGCCTGCGGTCTCCGCGAAATGGACGGTGTTGGAGACCTTCGATAGTGACGGCACCCGATACATAGTGGCGCGTGAGGATCGTCCCCGGCCGAAGAGCCTCGCCGACATCCCGGCAGCCGAGCGAAGCGTCCTCGAGTGCGCGATGCGCGGCCTGGCCACGAAAGAGATAGCCCACGTGTTGGCGATCAGTGACGCCACTGTCCGGGTCCTTCTGATGCGGTCTGCGCGTCGATGCCGTCTCCTGGGCCGCCGCGACCTGATCGCCTGGGCCCTGCAGGGCCAGCCGTGAGTCGATCACCTCGTTTACACGGGGGCTGTAAGCGACTTTGTTGTTGGTTGTCGGCCTTCAAAAGTGAGAAAAGGCCCCCGCACAGGTGACCGCGGTCCGTCTTGGGGCCGCAATGTCGGTTCGATTGTTCGCCAGTGTGTTCAGCAGCGGGAGAGTGACGAGATGAAAACGTACGTCGCGTTGTCGGTGTTGGTCGCGGCGATCGAGCTGGGCGGTTGTGACCGTCAGGTCGGCGCAGACAGATCGGGTTTGGATCCGCTCGCACAGAGAGCTCGCGTGGAAGCGAAGGTCCTCGCGCTGAAGTCCCGCCTGGCTGAACAAGAGCGAGTGGAGGCACTGCGACCCGAGAGAGTCGCCGTGCCCAAGGCGCGTCCACCCAGTGGGCTCGATGCCCCGCCCGCCTCGGGAGCCAAGCCGACGGACGTGTCTGCCTACCGCGAACACATCGCCTTGCTGGGCGAGAAGCAGCTGCTGGTCGACATGCAAGTTGCGCTGTCGAACGTCAGCACCGATCCCAATTCCGAACGTTCGAAGAATCGACTGACCGAGATGGACGCACAGCTCGGCGCCGTCGAGGGGTCCCAACGCCAGCGCGATCTCGCCCTCGGCATCGAATCGCCCGGCGACCACCGCTAGGGCACGACTGTTCGCACTCCACCGACGAACCCAGAAGGGCACCATGAAGCACGTTGTGAAGACTCAGGCGATTCGGCGATCGCGAACTGGACGATGGACCGCGATGGTCCTCAGCTCGACCCTGCTGCTGAGCCAGTTCCGCGCGGCGTACAGCGCTTCATCCGATGCTGGGAAAGTCGCGCTTCCCGACGATCGGCCCTGGGCCTTCAGCGGCCATCTGCGGCCGAGCACCTTGAGGCGAACGGACGGTCCGACCTCCGATGACCAGATGTGGAATCTCTTCGACTCCGATACGAAGACCGGCCTTTCAGGCACGATCAAGACGGTGTTCGAGGCCCACTTCGACGAGCCGGTGGCGATCACCAGCGTTGGCGTGTTCGGGGCAAGCCTGGGCCAGCTCACGGTCAAGTCAGCGGATGGGGTGGTCCTGGCTCAGAAAGGGTTCGATGCGCCGCGAGCGGCGTGGGAGCGCGTCCCTCTGGAGGATGAACGCGCCGCCGGAAGTCTGAAGCGCCTGGTCGTCTCCTGGACGGGGAAGGGCGACAGCTCACGATTGCCCGAACTCGAGTTCTGGGGCCGTAAGCGGAGCGAGAAGTCGGCGAGCCTTCCTGATTCGGGGCTGCCGGAGGGGGCGCTCCTCGCGGTGGCAAAGGAGAGGTCCCGGATGGTCTCGGGAGCGGCGGCAGCGACGGAGAGAACCTTCAACGTCGACGTCAATGTCGATCCGCGCTCGATCGAGCGCGCCTTTCTGCTCTATCACGTGGAGGGCGTGCGCGCCCCGGCTCAGATTGCGCGCAGCCTCAACGGCGGGCCCGGGCTTCGCGGCCCCGTCGTCGCCAAGGCCGACGAGCCGATCGTGGAAGAGATCTCACCTCGGGCGCTGAAGGCGGGCGTCAACCTGGTGACGTTCCACCCGCCGACAGCGACGGACCCCGTCGGCTATCGCGTTCGCGAGGTGGCGGTGGCCTGGGTGCACGATGACGCCATGAGCGCGGTGGCCCAGGATCCCGGCCTCGGCGACGGTCGGGAGTCGACGGCGTGGGACAGCCGAAAGACGAGCGTTCAAGCCTTTTCTTTTGAAGCGCCGGTGCAACCCCACGAGCTGGAGTTCCGCCTGGTCCACGAATCGAACGGTTCGTTGACCGTGACCGAGGCCGGCGGCTCTCGCGCGCAGATCGACCTGCGAGGCCTCCGCGCTGGATGGCATCGGGTGAAGCTCGACGCGCTGCCGGTGGTCGCTGACCTGCGGGCGACGGTCACGACCAGGCCGGAGTCGCCAATCATCGTGTCCGAGATGCGGGTCACCGGCAGCCCGCCGCCGGCCAGCGAGGCCCCTTCGGCGCGCGTCATCGAACCGCAGCGGGGCGAGTGCGTCGATCACCGCGTGGACTTGCGGCTTCTCGCGTCGCCCGCGCCGATCTCGCTGTCCGCCAACGGACACGTCCTCAAGGATCTTCAGATCGAAGGAGACGCCGTCGCGGCAAGCTTCCCCGACGATCTGGTGGCCGCCCCGGGGAAGCCCTCCGTCTTCGAGCTGGCCGCCACCTACCGAACGGGGCCTGCCCGCAAGCTGCAGGTGCACCTCGAGGCCTGCATGGACCGCGCGCGGCTCGTGGATTCCAAGCCCCAGCCGGACGTCGGGGCGCCCTTCAAGACGACCGTCAGCGCGGAGAAGGGGGGCCTCATCAGCTACAAGGAGGCAACCCTGGAGATTCCGCCGGGTGCCCTGGACGCCGATACGGAGATCACCGTCCGCCCCCTCAAGCCGGGGGAATACCACGCGCTCGACGCGGGCATGGTCAATGTGACCGCCCACGAGCAGGTCTTTCGGTTCGGCCCTCACAACCTGACCTTCAAGAAGGCGGTGCGGCTGTCTCTGCCCATCGACGGTAAGAAGGTGGCGGCCGGCGAGGATCTCGAGACGCTGTACTTCGACGAGACCGAACGACGGTGGCGGGAGATTCCCAAGTCGGGAAGCAGCCAGCAGGAGCTGTCCTCGCTGACGACCCACTTCACCGACTTCATCGCCTCGACGCTGGCCATCCCGGCGCATCCCGGCGTCCAGTCGCTCAATCCGACATCGATCAAGGATATGAAGCTGTCCGACCCGCTTGCCGGCGTCGAGATGATCGCGCCGCCCGAGCCGAACAACCGGGGCACGGCCAACCTCAGCTACCCGATCATCGTGCCGCCGGGACGGAAGGGTGTGCAACCGAAGCTGGCGATCACTTACAGCAGCGATGCCAAGAATGGCCCGCTCGGCGTGGGTTGGAATGTCGCGATACCGACCATCGAGGTCGACACGCGCTTCGGCGTTCCCAAGTATCAGGGGAACGACCGTTACCTCTTGAATGGCCAGGAGCTTTCGAAGCTGGCGTCGCCGCCCACCGGAGCCCCTGCGGGTACCTATTTCGTCCTGCGAAACGAAAGCAGCTTCGCCTGGATCCAGCAGGTCGCCTTGTCCGGCGGCGGATACTCCTGGCTGGTCACCGACAAGGCCGGCACGAAGTTCACCTACGGGGCGAGCGCGTCCGCTCGCCTGCAGCCCAACACATCGGCCGGCGCCGCCGACCCGGTCCGGGCAGCGCGGTGGTTCCTCGAGAAAGAGGAAGACATGTGGGGGAACCAGGTCCTCTACTCGTATACGGGCGATACGGGTACGTACGGCACCATCGGGAACGTGAGCCCATCGGGCGATCGCTATTACCAGATCTATCTGTCCTCCATCTCGTACACGGCGACCAGCCACTCGGGGCCGGCGCCGCAGTACTCCGTCGGATTCGTCTACTCCAGCACGCGTCCGGACGCTTTCACCGACGGACGCTTTGGCTACCTCGTCTACACGCAGAAGCTGCTCAGCACGATCAACGTCAATAACAGCGGCGCCGTGGTGCGCCAGTACGGACTGACGTATCAGGCGAGCGATCAGAAGGCCTTCGACAAGAGCCTGCTCGGCGGTATTCAGGTCTTCGGAAAAGGCGGAAAGACCGCCACCGCCGCCATAGCGACACATACCTTCAGCTACTATCAGCCCCCGCACGACAGCTCGAATCAGTTGCAGCTCTGGGGCCCGGCGATCGAAGGCGCCGATAGTGCCACAAATAATGACCCCGCTTCACCAACTTACCACCTCACCACATACGACGGACCGCAGACCGGTGCCGCCACGCCGAACCTGACGACCAGCCTCTCCAACGAGAGTCACCATTCGAGCGGCGGCGGGGTTTATGGCGTCGCTGGGCCCGTGTCGGTCGGCGTGGGGAAATCGTCCAGCTCCACGATAACGGCGCCGGGATTCGCCGACATGAACGGTGATGGCCTGGTCGACGTCATGCCTGCAAGACCCGATTACGTGGCCAGCCAGCAAGCCCTTTTCGACTGGGGCAACGGAGTTTCCAAGTACACCTTCACGCCCGAGCCGCAGCCGCTGTGGGCCAAGCCACTGTCCGTCGAGGCCGCTCAGGTGTTGAACGGAAGCTTCTCGGTGGGGGCATACGGCTTGTCCCTCGGCGTCTCGCAGAGCTACGGAAACAGCGCCGAGGCGTCCCGCGTCTTGAAGGACGTCAACGGTGACGGCTTCCCTGACTTCGTCCAGACGCCAGCCAGCGCCAAGAGCGATCCGTCGCTGAGTTCCCTGGTCAACAACTACGCCGGAAACTCGCTGGTCGTGCAACTCGGCGATCACGGCTCGTTCAAACCGCCCGTCGAATGGAAGGGGTTCGATCACCAGCAACTCGGCTTCTCGTGCAACCAGATCTTCACCCAGGCCAGCTCCTCACCGACGCGAACTCCCTACGACTTCCCCACCGTCGATCCGATTGTCCGGTGGACGGCCCCGTATGCAGGACGGGTTCGAATCGGCGGCGCGGTTCAGTTGACGGAGACCGGCGGCGATGGCGTCGTGGCGACGCTGTTCAAGGGGAACCAGAAGATCTGGGAGCGAGACATCCAGGGGACGGACACCACGGCTTGCATCCCGGCGGCGGCGTCTCCCGAGCCTGGCAGCGGATGTAGCGCCAGCCCGACCATCATCAAGACCGTCGCCAAGGGCGATCGCTTCTACACGCGCGTCAACGGCAAGGCGACCGTGGACCATGACGCTGTCTCTTGGTCCCCCACCTTCGATTACATCGACGCGCCGGCCTCGGAGGCCAACGCCCGCGAATCCTGGGGACGGCTTCGTTACAAATTCTCCCAGGACACGGACTCGAAGCCGGTGTCGGCGGACTATGTCCCGTGGATCGCACCGGAATCGGGACACATCACGGTCGCGGTGGCGGGGGACAAGCTCCAGGAGGCCGCCGAGCGGACCCGCTTCATCGCGCGACTGGTCTCGACGACGTCTAGTGGGACCGTCACTGTCACCCCGGTCTTCGGGGAAGGCTCCGAAGAGTTCTGGGACAGTGCCACCGTGGCGAGCCCTTTCACGGGAAACTATGGCTCCGTGGACGTCAAGGCGGGAGACCTCCTCTACGTCGGCATCGTTCAATCCATTCCGTACGACCCCGACCGTTTCGTGGCCTCTGCCTTGGTCACCTATACGTCCCTGACCCGCGTCGACCCACAAACGGGCGCGACGACCTCGGGGCCCCCCATCTGCGTCCCGCGCGACCCGACCTTGGGGGCCGATGGACCGACCAGTTGCACCATCGCCAACGACCCTGATCCCTCGCACCCGTCTGACGGTGAAGCCCTGTCGCAGTACGTGCCGATCCAGGTCGCGCAGCGGCGCTGGACGATGAAGCCGCCGGTCAGCCCGGCGGCCACCCCCGATGGGCGGAAAGCCGTCTTTGCTCCCACCGCCAATCCGACGCTCCAGCTATGCGGTAACTGGAACTACAATCCGTTCGACCCCAACGGCGGGGGCGTGATCGGCCTCATTCAGGGTGTCAACAAGATGCTCAGCAGCAGCGCGGTCAACCTCGGACAGGCCTGCGTGAGCGTGTCCAGCGGCGTCGCGGCCGGTGACCAGGTCATCTTCGCCGTCTACTCCTTCGACGATGCTACGGTGGGACCAAGCAACTACACCGCGACCATGAATGGGCAGTCTGTTCCCGTCGAGGTCTACACCATCGACTCGAGCTATGCGCCCGATACGGGATTCTTCTCGCTCGGCCAGACCGACAACATGTCGGGGGGCATGAACGGCTTCAGCGAAGGGTTCTGGAACGGCAATTACGACTTCGACGAGAGCTTCATCGTCGCGTCCGAGAACGATCACTACCAGCGCGCCACCGTCATCAGCTATCCGACGGCGCTGACGACGTTGCAGGGCGCCCGCGTACAGTGGGGCTTGAGTTCGATTGGCCATTTCGTCAGCAAGGCCGCGAAGGTCGTGGTAAGCGCGACGAAGAAGGTGGTCGTCACGGCCGGAAGCTACACGTGGCGCGGCTTCAAAGCGGTGGGAAGCATCGCTTCCAAGGCGCTCGCGTGGGGTGTCTGTCAAACGAGCAATGTCGTGTCGGCGCTGGGAGGCCCCAACTTCTTCGGCAGCTATACGGTCAACGGCCTGAGTTACGCCGAAACCCGAACGTCCACGGGCAACGGGTCCGTCGCCGGCTTCGCTGGCGCGAGCAGCCATAGCCAAAGCAACGCTGCTCTCGACCTCGTTGACATGAATGGAGATGGAGTAGCCGACGACGTCACGCCGGGGGGAATTCGCTACGCCACGATCGATGCGACCGGCGCGGCGACGTTCGCGGCATTCCCATCGCTGACCGGTCTACCCAAAGGGCTCTCCCCGCCCACCCTGCGCACGGTCGAAAGCAACATGTTCTCGACCGAAATCAATGGCAGCATTTCGGGCAAGACCAGCGGCAACAACACACCGCAGATCGCCACCGACTCGAAGGGCCAGCCCGTGGGACTCGGGGGCAGTATCGGACTGAGCTTTTCTGTCGGGAAGGGCTTCGCCCGCACCCAGCGGCAATTGGTCGATATGAACGGCGATGGACTTCCCGATATCGCCGAGAGCGATCCGTCCAACACTTCGACGAATCTAAGAGTGTACATCAACTATGGCTATGGTTTTGGCAACCCGGTGAACTGGACCATGCCCTCGTGGGGGGCGCTCGCAAATCCCACCACTGGTCCGGGATTCGAGTCACTAGGAAAGACGGATAGCACTCTGACCGCAATCCTGAGCTTCATCAACGGCAAGGGAGTGTCGGTCACCTCGGCGGACTACGCGCTGCAACTGGACGAGGTGGTCAATGCCGGGGATGGCGTGGGAGTGGCTGCCACCGTTCAGACCGGAGTGGCGAGCTTCGATTTCGGCGCCGTCAAGGGATCGGACGCCAATTACGTCCTGAACTTTACCCGACTGATCGATGTGAACGGCGACGGCTTGCCCGACCAACTCTACAAGTCGCCGTCGAATAACTTCTGGGTGAAGCTCAACACGGGAACGAGCTTCGATCAGACGCTGCTTCAGATTCCAGCGGCCCCCTGGCCCAGCTTCTTTTCGCCTTTGCAAAAGCTGGATGGCCTCTCCTACCGCCGCGGTAGCGACGCCTCCTACAGCGGAAGTCTGGGTGGGTCAGTCGTGGTTGGCGGCGGGGTGAACGGATCGACGGCGAGCGGCGGCGCCACTCAATCCATCGAGATGATGGATTTCAACGGTGACGGTCTGCCAGACCACGTCGTGAAGGGGGCTTTCAAGGGCGCGAGCGGGGCGGACGCGACTCGCGCTTCCGAGGTCCTGATTCGCTACAACCAGGCCGGAAAGAGCAACCTCCTGCAGACGGTCACGAACCCTCTCGGCGGCGGCTTCACGCTGGACTACAACCGTGAGGGCAACTTCGTCGGCGACTTCTACTCCGGGAAGGACTGGGCATTCGACATGCCGACCTCCCGCTGGTGCCTGTCCAGCGTGACGACATTCGACAACTTTCAGCACAGCTATACGGACACGATTCAGTACGGCCCGATGGCCGCAGGAGTCGAGGGGGGGCTATTCACCTCCGGCATCGGCTCGGGCTTCTACGATCGGGTCGAAAAGGAGTTCTACGGCTTTTCCCATGTGCGGGTCATCCACGGCGATGGGTTCCAGCACATGTACTACTACCGCAACGACGCCTACTACGCGCAGGGAACCCTGCTGGCGGAGTACGAAGGCGACGACACTGTCGGCCCGATGCGCGGGTCGGTTCATGCGACGACGTTCGCCCAGATCGCGGGCACTACACCAGCCGCCTTCTACGTCCAGCGGGTCGACAGCTACGACGAGAAATACCCCTATACGCAACCCTTGCACGACTACGCCCCGTCGAGCGGACCCGACGCGAGCCTCTACCATCAGACGGCCCGCATCTACGATGGCGCCGGGAATCTCACCACGTCGGCGGATCTGGGGGATTACCAGGTGGCCAGCGACGACGTGTGGTTCCAGATGACCTATTCAACCTTCACCGGCAGCCACTTCAATCCGGTGACCAGGGTGGTCGCGTCGGCGACGTCGGGCGGCAGCGCCTTGCGACAGCGCGCCTCCAGCTACACGACGGTGAACGGTCGACCCACGCTCTCCCAGATCACCGACACCATCCTGGGCGGAAATCAACCGACCACGGGAACTCCTTACAGCGGCTCGGGGAAGAAGGTCACGTACGGCTTCACCTTCGACTCGGCCTCGGGAGACTTCGGGAACCTGAAGACGTACACCGATCCGTCGGGCGCGACCCTGACCTATGTCTATGATAGCTCGGGCACGCACATCACCAGCGTGACCGACAACCTCGGGTACGTCTCGAGCTCGACCATGAACATGGACTTCGGGCTGCCGACGACGACCATCGACGAGAACGGTAAGGTCACCACGTTCAAGTACGACGCCTTCGGCCGGACGACCGACGTCTGGGGCCCCACCGACCCCACCGCGGGCGCGGCCACGGTCCACGTCGACTACAGCCAGGGGAACGCTGGCGGCTTCCCGGCCTGGGCGCTGACGAAGAACAAGGATGTTCAGTCCACCACGAACGACACCATCGATGTCGTCACGATGGTCGACGGTATGGGACGAATCGTCCAGACCAAGAAGGAGGCAGAGGTCAGCTCCGACAACAACGGCGGCACCACCCAGGTCATGCTGGTGAGCGGTCAGGTGCTCTACGACCTTCGGGGCCGTCCTATCACACAGAACGATCCGGTGGCGCTGGCGTTCAACGCATCGCGTGAGACCACCTTCGAGGTCGTCGCGCCCGCCAACACCGTCACATACTCCTACGACGGTCTCGGTCGCTTGCTCCTCACGACCTACGCGAACGGAGCGAACGACGAGCACCTCTATTTTTCGACGTGGCCGGGCTGGTCGTTCTATCCGAGCGGATCTCAGTTCGGCGGTCGCGGTCTAGAGGTCGACGCATACCGCGATCCTATCGGCGCGTACACGGCTCTGTATTTCGATGCGCTCGGCCGGCGGGTGGGCACGATGGAGAACGCCATGTTCGCCGGCGCGTGGGCCTCCGTCGTCAACTACCAGCAGTACGACAACTTCGGTAACATCGGGACGGCCATCGACAACAATAACAACACGACCACGGCGACCTACGATTCGCTGAATCACCTGGTGGCGCTGTCGTCGCCGGATGCCGGTCTGACCGAATTCCGCTACGGAACGAACGGGCTGCTGATGCAGAAGCAGACCGGTCAGCTTCGCCCCAGCAACAAGTGGATCAACTACGTCTACGACACCAACACGACACGAGTGAAGACGATCGACTATCCGACCATGGCCGACGTGACTTTCACGTACGGGCTGTCGACCGACACGACCGGCAACGTGAAGGGGCGGATCAAGTCCGTGACGATGGAGGGGGGCACGGAGCAGCGGACCTACGATGCCTTCGGCAACGTCGCACAGACCGTGACCACACTGAACCAGCTTTCGGGGACGTCCCCGGCTCCGACGGTCACGATGAAGTTCAGCTACGACTGGATGGGGCGCATGCAGTCGATGACGTTCCCCAAGCTGATAAGCAACTGGGTGGTGCCGACCGGTGATGGCGAGGTGGTGAGCTACGTCTACGACAAGGGTGGGAACCTGAAGGCGATCACCGGCAAGGCTACGACGACGTCGACGCCCGAGACCTACCTCACGGCCCGCACGTACAACAACCTGGGGCAACTGGCCGTGGACGTCGCGGGCAACGGGGTGGTGACGTCGCGGGGCTATGACCCGACACGGCACTGGCTGACCGCGATCAACACGGCCACGAGCTCGACAGCGGTCCCGTTCCAGGCCACCGGGTTCGCCTACCGCAATGACGGGTTGATCACCAGCGTGACCAGCACGGGGGCGGCGCTGGCGCCGGACAACCAGCCAGTCGGAACGGGTACGACGACCACGACGTACGACTACGATTTGATCAAGGAGCTGATCTCGTCGACGTCGACCTATCGCGGGCACGCCACCTACGGGTACCAGACCTCGTCGACCTTCGGGTACGACACGGTCGGCAACATGGTCAGCAAGAGCCAGACCGACGCGAAGCTGACTTACGCCAACGCGGCCGCCACATCGCCGAGCTCGACGGCGACCATGCCGGCCACGACCTACGGGCTCGCCTTCAATTACACGGGGGGCCGGCCGCACGCGACGAACACGACGTCGGAGACCACGTCGACCAGCACCGTCATCACCCACAACGTGAGCTACGACGGGAGCGGCAACAACCTGGGCGAGACGGCCGGCCCGAACACCCGGGTTCTCACCTGGGACGAAGCGGATCGACTGAAGCAGGTCGTCGTGAACGGGGCGACCAAGTCGACCTTCAGGTACAACCCGGATGGCGAGCGGACGCAGCGGTTGAGCGCGGGGAACGCGACGAACTTCTACTTCAACCAGTTCCTCGTCATCGAGGGGACCCAGTACGTCACGAAGAACATCTTCGCCGGGACCGACCGACTGGCCTCGAAGACCGAGGCCACCGTTCTGACGACCCCGCTGCGCCACTTCTATCATGGCGACCAGGTCGGCTCGACCTCGTACATCACCGACGCAAGCAAGACCCTGGTCCAGCACGAGCGCTACTTCCCGTTCGGCGAACGCTGGGCGGACCCGGGCTCCGAAGAGCGCGCCGCGACCAACGGCGCCAGCGGTCCCATCTACCCGCGCAACTGGCTGTTCACGAGCAAGGAGCTCGACACCGACACGGGGTACTACTACTACGGAGCGCGGTACTACGACGCGCGGAATGCCCGCTGGCTGAGCCCGGACCCGATCCTGGCGAGCTACATGCAGGGCGATGTGAACGGTGGAGTATTTACTCCCAGGAACCTGGGCCTTTACTCGTACAGTTGGAACAACCCGATTGTCTTGACAGATTCGAACGGTGCGGCACCGACCGCTGTGCAGATTGAGGCGTTCCGGAAGGGAACCCTGAGCGTCGGCCGCGAGATGGCGGCTGGCCGAATGACGGTCGGGGATGCAGGCGAGCTGATCCATGCCGGCGGCGTGCAGAGCGTCGGCGGGGCCGGCGACATCAAGGACACGAGCGGGTTTGTTCCAGCGATGGCCACCCTCGTCGCGAAGGCGGTGACCGTTGCCGTCGCCGTCGCTGACCTCGTCGGCGGCCTTACCAACGGGCTCGGGACCGGCAGCGGTACGACGACCAGTACAGCACCGGGCGGTCCGGCGGTTCCAAACACGACGACCCCAGCGGCTCCTATGGGAGGCGGGACGGCCACGGCGGCGCCAGGGCCGAATTTTGTTGTTACGCCGCAGGGCGAGGCGATAACAGTTCCGCACGGCGCGAGCGGTCCGACGTCTACTCAGGCACCCGGAGTTCAATATACTGGCGGAAATGGAGGTCCTGGTCTCGACTCGCGTGTGACGGGTGTTCGGATCATGGAGGGCAACGCGAACCAAGACCCGCGCGCGGTTTATATGAATAGAACCGGTCAGACAGTGAACCCGTCTACGGGTCGAACGGTCCCAAACAGCGACCCCAAGGCCCACCACTACCTCAAGCCGTTTAAGTTCCGGTAAACTGCACAGCCCATGGGAAAGAGCGAAATCGAGTCGATTGTCGGAGAGCCTGTCTCAGGAGTTGCGTTTGTCCAAGATTACGCCGAGATTCATTTTGATGGGCGCATCTTGCGCGCACTGGCCAATCCGCTGGTCGTCCGAGAAGGTGTCCAGTATCAGTTCCCGGCGCCGGGCTCGCGGGATGCGCTCTGCGCTCTGATCGGCAAAGTTGTGGACGGCCTGCTCATTGACGAGGGATCACGAATCGAGCTTCGCTTCCATGACGGGACTGCCCTTATCGTTCCGCTCGATGATGCCCGTCGGATTGGACCAGAAGCTGCCCACTTCGTCCCGGGGAGCGATCGGCCCATCGAAGTTTGGTGAATACAGGACAGGGTTACACTCGCGGATGTGAGAAGGCAACGTTGGCGCTTCGCCTCGCTAATCCACGCTGGAGCGCAGCACGAAGAGGTCGTGAGGTGTTCATGAAGAGTTCGGCAGTGTTGGTGATTCTGGCCTGTGTTTCGATGTGTGGCTGCGGCGGGGGAAGCAACGACGGAGCCGGGGGAGGGGGCGCGAAAGGTGGTGCCGGCGCCAGTTCGGGGCTGTCGCGTACGGCGACCGTCAAGAGTCTGACCTCTGCCCAGGCCACCACGCTGTGCGACTGGCAGACCGCGAAGCAAGGTGGGTATGGGCGGTCGGTCACCTGCGCCGATGGCTCGATGCAGTCGACAGATCCGGACCAGGCGACGTGCGTGTCGGCGGTCTCCCTTGTAGGCAGCCTTTGCCCCACGCTGACGGTCGGCGATGTCGAGGATTGCGCGAACGCTTCGCAGACTGATCTATGTAGCTTCGACACCGAGGCGGGCTGTTCCAAGGTGCGGGCCTGTATCGGCCCTTAGCGTATCCTTGGCTCGTCGCGGGTCGGACGGAACATGTGGTGTGACATCTTGAAACGCCGTGCGCTGGTTTCGGCGTGCTTGTTGCTCGCGGTCCTGGCGTGTGATCGGGACGCGACGGAGAATCAGGAGGCGACAAGGACGGCGCGGGCGCTGACCACGACCCACACGAAGGCGTGGCTGATTCTGAAGGCCAAGCCCGACCTCGAGCCGAGCCGACGGCTGCAGCCGCACCTGCGCGGTCCCTGGGTCAACGACACGTTGAAGACCTTCGCCGAGACCACCCAGCGCGGCCTCCGGACTCGCCTTCGCACCCGCAACATCCCGCACCGATCGTTCTGGATCGCGAACGCCGTGCTGGTGGACGCCGACGCTGCCACCCTGGAATCCCTGCGCGGCGATCCCGACGTCGAGCAGATCGTCCCCGATCGCATGCTGCCGCCGCCGAAGGCCACGCCGGTCACTGCGAAGGCAGCGCTGGAGGCCGCAACCTCCGGTGGTGCCGGCACCGCGTGGGGCGTCACCGACATCGCCGCGCCCTCCGTGTGGTCTTCATACGGCACCCGCGGCGAGGGGATCGTGATCGCGAGCATCGACACCGGCGTCGAGTTGACGCACCCGGCTCTCGTCGGTCAGTACCGCGGGCGCAATCGCGACGGCACCTTCTCGCACGACTACAACTGGTTCGACCCCACGCTCACCTGCTCGTCGCCCGGCCCCTGCGACGATCTCGGGCACGGGACGCACACCATGGGGACGATGGTGGGCGCCGACGACGGCACCGGCAACAATCAGATCGGCGTGGCCCCGGGCGCGAAGTGGATCGCGGTGCGCGCGTGCAGTCCGGCGGGGTGCTTGCTGTCGAACTTGCTGGCCGCCGGTCAATGGATCCTGGCGCCCACCGATCAGCAGGGCGGGGCGCCGCGGACCGATCTGCGGCCGAACATCGTCAACAACTCGTGGGACCTCTCGGCCGGCGACGATCCTTTCTACCAGGCCACCATCCAGGCCTGGACGGCGGCAGGGATCTTTCCGGTGTTCGCGGCCGGCAACTACGGCGGTCTTTGCGGTTCGGTCTCCTCGCCCGCCGATTATCCCGAGTCCTTCGCCGTCGGTGCCTACGATGCGACCCGGGTCATCGCGCCCGACTCCGGCCGCGGCGCGTCCGCCTTCGGCCCGGTCAAGCCCGACCTGGCGGCGCCCGGCGTGGCCATCCGCAGCGCCTTTCCGGGCAGTAGTTATGCGGTCTACAGCGGCACGTCCATGGCCGCGCCCCACGTTGCCGGGACCGTCGCCCTCATGTGGTCGGCCGCGCCCAGCCTGGTCGGAGACCTGACCACGACCCGGACCCTGCTCGCCGAGAGCGCGATCGACGTCAGCGATCTGTCCTGCGGCGGCACGGCCAGCTCGAACGACGTCTGGGGTGGCGGCCGCCTGGATGCGCTCGACGCCGTTTCCTTCGCGGTCGGGTGCCGCCCCGGCCCCTTGAAAGCCTGTGGCCTGCGAATCGTGCCGTCACTCACCGAAGGGGGAACTGGGCTGCAGGGCACCGTGTTCCTGAACGGCCCGGCCCCCGCCGGCGGCGCCTCCGTCGCTCTTGCCACGAACAACGGTTTGCTCGTGACGGCGCCGACATCCGTGCTGGTACCGGCGGGTGCGCAGACGGCCGTGTTTTCTCTGGCCACGTTTCGCTCATCGGCGGAGACCGCCGTCCAGGTGCAGGCCACCTATCCCAGCGGAGCCGTCGCCGCGACCGCATCGGTCCAGTTGCTGGCATCGCCGACGGTGACAGCCCTGGCGTTCCAGCCCGTCAGCGTCATCGGGGGAACCCCGGCCACGTTGACGGTGACGCTGAGCGGACCGGCGCCCGAGGGGGGGGCGTCCGTGGTTCTCAGCAGCGGAGAGAGCGACATCGCCGCTGTTCCGGGGACGATCGCGGTCCCCGCGGGCCAGTCGACCGGCAGCGTGACGATCACGCCCTTCGCCTTCACCACTCTCCAGAACAAGCTGCTGACGGTGACCGCCGCGTATCACAATACGTTGCAGACGGCGTCCCTGTCGGTCTCGCGCACGGTGCCGACGGGAAACGCCGTGTTCGACGCCGCCCTGGCCGTGCCGAAGTGCCAGGGCACCGTCGCCCTTTGTGATACGGGGGGCCTGGTCGAGGGCCGGGCCGATATGCTCGGCGGCGCCGAGCCGCACCAGCCGAACACGCTGCTCGGGCAGTGCGCCGACGGAACGCTGGGATCGTTTCACAGCGACGAATCGATCGATCGCCTGGTCCTTTCGCCCGTCGGCGCCGCCCAACTCGCGCCCGGCGGGACCGCGTCCCTGGACGTGACGGTGTGGTGCTTCGATCCCGCGATCGACGGGCTGCAGGTCTTCGTGGCGGACGATGCCCGCGCGCCCGTATGGCGCCTTGTCTCCACGCTTGCCGCGGCGGCGTCGGGTGCGCAGACCGTGACGGTGCCGGTGACGATCCCGGCCACGACCAAGCCGGTGTTCCGGGCCCAGTGGGGCACGGACGGCGCGCAGGCGGGGGTGTGCGGGACCGGGCTCTTCACCGACCAGGATGATCTGCTGCTGGCGTTCGACGAGACGCCCCAGACGACACCGCTGGCGATCGCGGGGATCTCTGTCCCGTCCGGGGTGGTCGGTGCCACGTCCAGTGCGACCTTCGTCGTCAGCGGCGGACAGCCTCCTTATGCGGTTCAAGCCGCCCTCGACGGCGCCATTGTCGGCACCGCCACCGTCTCGACCACGGGCAACCAGGTCACGTTTCCGTTGAGCCTCGCCGACGGTCGCCATGACCTGTCCGCCTCCGTCACCGACGGCCTCGGCCAGACCTCGTCCAGCGCGACGATCTCGTTCACCGCCGATGCCACGGGCCCAACGGTGACGATGACCAGCCCCTCCGACGGTCAGACGGTGGGCAGCGCCTTCGCGGTGTCCGCCCAGGCCACGGATGCAAGCGGTGTCGCGGCGGTCGCGTTGCGGGTCAACGGCGTCGTGCAGGGCACGCTGTCAGCGCCGCCCTTCGTCTTCCAGGTCGACGCCGCATCCGTGGCCCCACCGATCGTCTTGACGCTGGTGGCGACCGACACGCTCGGGAACCAGACCACGAGCGCGCCCGTGCGGGTGGTCCCGGACAGGTCGCCCCCGGTCGTCGACCTGATCTCCCCGATCGCGGGCACGGTCTTGACCGGTGTCACCACGATGCGCGCGAAGGCCTCCGACGACAGCGGCCTTGGCCAGGTGTCCTTCTTCGTCGATTCCCGCCTCGTTGGAACCGACGGCACGTCTCCCTACACGGTGGCGCTGAAGACGGACACCTTGTGGCCCGGGCACCACCTTCTGGTGGCATCCGCCAGGGATCAAGCTGGCAACCGGAGCGACAGCGCTCCGGTCGACGTCGTCGTCGAGCGACCGAAGACCGTCTTCTTCGACGATTTCAGCGACGGCGATCTGAAGGGCTGGACCGTCCAGACCGGCAAGTGGACCGTCCAGCGGTCGAACGACGTGCCGCCGCGGGCGCTGTTCTCGGCGAGTACGTCGAGCGCGAGCACCATCTCGACGACGCAACTGAAGCTGACTGACACCATCGTGGATACCGCGGTGACGCTCGTCGGGTGGCCGTCGAAGGCGACCCTGGTGGTGGCCACCCACTACCAGGACCGGGACAACTATGACTACCTGGCCCTGAAAGGTGACGGCCACCTTCAGCTCGGACGGCGGCTGAGAGGCGTCGCCACCACGCTCGTCACCGTTCCCGTCGCGCTCGTCCCCGGGGATACGCTGCATCTCGAACTCCGCGCCGAAGGATGCGTGCTGGGGGCGCGGGTGAACGGAGCCAACATCGCGACCGCGCGGACCGATGGCCGTGTCGTTCTGAAGGGCGCCGTCATGCTCTCGATCCAGGGTGGAGCCGCGGCATTCGACGACGTGGCCATCGCGCCGATCGCTCCGGCCGGGGGCTAGGACCTGGACATTCGAATGTCTGTGGGGAGACAGGCGGGCCCGCGCACCGTCTCCACCGCGCCTTGTCCATCGAGGCTGTGTGAGCGGTTGGCGCGCTCAGGGGCTGGCCAGGTAGCCGACCACCGGCGACGCGCTTGGAAAGTCGAAGGGGACGCTCACGCAGGACGGCTGACCCGAGGCCGCGCAGGTAGCACCCAGCGTCGAATCCGCCTGTGGTTGGACGACGCCCGGCGTTGCGCACATGACCACGACGTAAGAGCCAGGCACCACGAATCGCGCCCGCGCGCATGAATACGCGCCACACCATAGCTGCTCGGAGTAGTCCCCGTACCAGGTCGTGGTGGTCCCCGTGAAGCTCTGCGCGCTCTCGGGGCAGGGGGCGAGGATGGATTGGGGAGGTTGGCATGGTTGTGAGCAGTCGGGGATCGACACGTTCGAGGTCTGCATGACGCCCCCGTCGTACGTGTAAGCCGAGGGGGTGGCCAAGGGCTGGCCATCGGCGGTCAGAACCGAGAAGTGCATCTCGGCGCCCGAGCACGCATTCACCTGCTCGCAGTACGAGGTCGACGGATCAACCACCAGCTGAAACATGACGGTTCCGGCCGATTGCTCGTTCACAGGTGGCCCATCGAAGTAGGCTCTGTCGGATCCCAGGGCAGCGTCGCCCGCCGTGTCCGCGGTATCCGCGGCGTCGACCGCTGGCCGGTTGTTCCCGCAGCCAGCGACGACGCCGATCATCAGTGCAACGATCGCCGTCGCCCGGCCGCTGACACCACGGCGCACGGCCGGCGATCGATGTTTCATTGCGCCGTGACTCCCGTATCACAGGTTAGCCGCATCCCGGAACGAAGCTCCAGCGCCGTCCCGAAGAAGCGGCCCCGGAAGACCTGCCCGGTGCTGGTTCCGAAGCTCATCATTCCGCGGGGCGCGATGAGGGTGCCGTAGAAAGGCGCCTCCAGGACTGCCGCATCCGTGCCGTTGTAACCGAGCACGATCTGCGCCAGTTGGCCGGACGCATTGACCACCTGACCCCGATATGCGAGCTGCACGGCCACATACAAGCGTACCACGCCCGTTGTCGGAATAACCAGGGTCGAGGATGCGCTGTTTATCAGCAGTCGCTGAATGAAATACGACCCTGGTGACAGGGCGACACGGGCCCCGGAGTTGATCGTCACGGTTCCGTAGGACCCGGGCGCGAGCGGTGTGGTCCCGCCAGGGGGGCTGGTCGGGTTGAACGTGGGGTTGCCCCCGCTGGGCGGTGGGAAAACAACGCCCGAGAGGTTGGGCACCGGCGGCAACGACACCGAGGCGAACGACGTGACAGTCCCCGATATGACATCCGAATGGCCCGGCGTGTACGCCCCCGCCGTGCGGATCGAGCCCTGTACGTTCACCCGGTCCAGCAACGTCACCGGCGCGACGCTGAGGATTCCGCCGATGGCCGCGTCATTGCCAATCTGCGTGGCGACGCTGCCAGCGTTCCCGACGTCTGCCGGGCCTCCCGAGGGGACGGTCACGAGCGCTCGATCCCGAACGAGGAGCTGCCCGCTTGCCAGGATGCCCGGTTGCACCGTCACGATCTGCGTCGAGGTCGACGTCCTTTGCCCATCGCTCGCCGTCCACTGGATGGTGTGCGTGCCGGGGGGAAGCGACACGGTCCCACCGACGATCGGAATCGGCGGCGCGGCGGAGATCACCTTGCCAGTCACCGTGGTCGTGGCGCTGCACAGATCCGTGGCGGTGGGAGGCGTGAGGGCGACGCTGACCGGCGCGTTGGCGCAGGTCTCGACCGTCACCGGAGGGCGCGTTTCGATCGTGGGTGGGGTCGTGTCGACGACGGTGGTGACGGCGCGAGCGGTCCCCACCGCGAGCGTGCTGTTGAAGACGTTCAGCACGACCGAACTCGAGCCGAGCGGCAAGACCGCCGGTGCGCGCTTGCCTGACAAGACCGGGCCGCCGTTCACCCGCCATGAGAAGAAGTGCAGGTCGTTGTTGGGGGCCGAGCTCGCGCTTCCGTCGAGCGTCACCGCCGCGCCGTTCTGGCGGTTGCACTCGATCGTGCCCGGCAACGTGATCACCGCTTGCGGCGGGCCGCTGATACCGTTCCCGGCCAGCCCCTGAATCGTCACGGTTGCGGTCCCCGTGCTTCCACCCGATTCGATCTGTGAGAAGGTGTCGAACGACACCACGCCCGACACCGGGTCCAGGCTGCCCGTGATCGCCGCATCGTTGAAACGTTCGACGCCGGTACGAACGCCGTTGTCGTTCGCGACCATGGTCACCCCGCCATAGCCCGGCGGGATCTCGAAGCGCCCGTTCGGGTGCCAGAGGCCGGAGATCCAGCCGGCATTCAAGATCGTCATGCCTTGAACGTTGTGGTCGAACAGGGTCTGGCCCATGACCGAAAGACCGATGTCGAAGTCGTCCACGCCCAGCGCGAACGTGGTCATCAACAGCTGACAGCCTGTCGAGGGGCAAGTACGGCTCAAAGGAAGGATCGTGTAACCCACGGTTCCGTGGGCCGGACTGTCGCGCGAGACGGAGAGTGAACCGACGGGCGTATCCACGCCCACGTCGAGGTGCATGTTTCCGGACAGAGTGGCCAGGTACTGGGACGGACCACTGACGAACGAGCCGCTGACCGTCTCGCTCGCTGGCAGGTTCGAGCAGTCCGGCGCCTCTTGCTGGAAGTCGTTGATGTTGCAGTTGAGCTGAGAGACCGTGATCGGTTGCGCCGGATCATTCATGGCGTTCAGCGCGTCCGCGTACGACTGAAGCTGCGCTTGGCAGCGGCTCACACAAGCGGCCACGCCATTCGGGAACGAAACGTCCGCTGGTTCACAGATGTCCAGCCGAGGCGTGTTCGGTGCGGGCAGGGTCAACACGTCACCGCTGGAATCGCCGACGGCTCCCCGGCATTGAAACGCGACAGGTCCGGATCCACCGCTCCCGCTTCCTCCGCTGCCGCTTCCTCCGCTGCCACTACCAGTCGCCCCGCTACCGCCGGTGCCACCGCCACCACTGCCGCCGCAGCCGGCGGCCACGGCCGCAAACAAGAGAACCCCCATCCGATCCAGACGTGCAATCATCATGACCCTTCCTCTCAACAGTGCACCCAACAACCACCCTGCCAACCGGAGTCACTCTCCAGCGAGGTAGACCGGAACCTTCGACCCTTCCTGCGTCGCCATGACGGCGACTCGAACCGTTTGCACCCCGCTGTTCGAGGGGATCAGGGCGCCGCCCAGCCCGGTCGCGCTGGCGTTCGTGTGCGACACGGCCTGCGCGTGGCACAAGGGTCCTTCGGCCTGTGCCTGGTAGACGACGACATCCCAGACCCGCCACTGGTCGGCCTCTCGTGCGAAAACCGTCATGCTGGATGTCTCATCGCACGGTTGAGCGGGGATGGTGGTCGACCAACCGCCGCTGACGAAGAAGTCCGGCGGGGACTGCGTCGGCCCGAGATCGACTTCCACCAGGAAGGCGTCAGGACACGCGCGCTGGCCGTAGCCGGCGCCGGCGTTCGAGGACGTGGTGATGCCCGTGTCGACCGAGAACTGGGACGATACGCTCAGGTCGGGCGTCGCGTCCGTGGCGCACGAGAGCGGCTGAGACGCTTCACCGCCACCACAGGCGGCCGTGGCGGTCAGGCCCAGCGCGAAGAACATCGCAGCGACATGGGAGCGAGCATTGGCCCTGCCGGTCAATCGCCCGCCCCCGAGACGGGGATCTTGGCGCCGCCTTGCAGGGCGATCTCCGCGATGCGAATGCGTTTGAACCCCTTGCTCGCAGGGATATTGGTGCCCCCCAAGCCGACTGACCCGGGGTTCGTGTGGGAGATCGCCTGGGCGTGGCAGAGCGAACCTTGCGGTTGCCCGACGTAACCCACCACGTCCCATAGCTGCCACGCGTTGCCGTCGAACGCGAAGACCGACATGGTCGCCTGTTCGTTGCATGGCTGCTGGGGCAAGGTGATCGACCAACCGCCGCTGACGAAGAAATCGCGGCCCTGAAGGGACTGCGTCAGATCGATCTCGACCAGATACTGATCTCGGCAGGCGGTCTGGCCGTAGTTCGCGCCGACGGGGGACGATATACCCGTGTCGAAGGAGAACTGGGTGCTGAACGTCTTGTCGGGCACGGCCGAGGTGGCGCAGGTCATGACGGTCTCGGTATCGGTCGAGCTGGCAAAGATCCCCACCGTCGCGTGGCAGACGTTGCCGACACAGTTCCCGCTGCAGCAGTCGAAATTCCTCGCGCAGGTCGCATTGTTCGCCGTGCAGCTCGTCGAAGACGGCGGCTGGCAGATGCCCGAAAGACACTGCAACGCCGGGTTGCAGCAGTCCGTGTCGGCGGCACAGGTGCCGCCCTGCAAGGCGCAGGCAGCGCCCGCCGGTGGTACCGACGTGGTCCAGGCCATGAAAAGCTGGCCCCCGGCGCAGGCGGCGCCGTTGTAGTCGCCATACACGGGGATCGTGGCGCCAGTTCCGACGCCGCACGAGTACCCGGTCCTGTTGCATGCCGGCGCGCCAGCGCGAAAATCGCAGCCCTCGGCCGCGCAGGTACCGCCGCCGGACTGACAGGGCCCGACGCATTCGCCGGCAGCGACCAGCGTCGGAAGTGGCGGAAGGTCGGTGCACAGGGTCTCGATGTCGGGATTGCTGACCCCTATCAACTGAAAGCCGGACAGACACTGCGGATCATCGAAGGCCGTTCCCCCCGAAACGTTCACTTCGGCGCCCAGCGTCGGGGTCCCGCTATTGGTCGGGTCGGCAAAGCTGGCGAAGTAGTACGACGTCAGGTCGGTACTGGCGAGGGTGGCGTCTCTACGGTCGTACCACGTGATGTACCCGACTCCCTTCGACATGCACATCCACGGGAGGAAGCGATGACCGGTGGAGGTGCGATTGACCAGGGAGGATGAGGTCTTCCAGTTCGCTCCTCCGTCGATCGATTCGGCCAGGCGGATGTCATCGTTCGCCAGCGCCGGGACGCCGTCGCTGGCTCTCAACGCGTTGTTTTGCGACGTCTCGTCGATGGCCATCACGAAAACCCGCTTCTCGTTCGGATCGGTGTCATCGAACGCCACTCCATACGGCGCGGCTCCCGGGGTCCGGTTCACGCCCGGGACCTCGGGGATGCTGCCCAGCGGGGTGACCACCGGGACCGAGGCGCCGATGGGTTGCAGCTGACTCTGCGAATCGCAGCGGGCAAACTTTTGCACCCACACGCCGTAGTGCTGATCGTCGGTCCCGCCGCTGAATGCCAGCAGGACAGAGCCCTTCGGTCCCACCGCCAGGCGCGGCATGTCGCCGCCCTCCGGTATGGTCATGCTGAGGGGGGACGCTCCCCAGCTGTTTCCGCCGTCCCGCGAGCAGTTGACATAGACGGCCTGGAAGTGGCTGGCCAGGTCGAATTGACGCCAGGCCATGTAGAGGATGTCGCCGCCACCGGCGGCGGGGGCGACCCGATCGACCGCCATCTGGGGCTGATCGGGAATCGAGCAGGGGAGATGACCGTCCACGGGGATGGTGCAATCACGTGGGCTGCCGGGGAGCTGATTGAACGTGAGGCCGCCGTCCGTGCTCGCGAAGACGTTGACCCGCTTGACACCGAACGACTTGCCAGTCCCCGGATCCGTCGCGGTGATATCGGAGCTGAGCTCCGAGTAATAGAAGGTTTGGTTGCCCTGCGCGTCTGCCGGGCCCACCCCGGCGCCCGGATCACCTTGGCCGTTGTTCGACCTGTTGACGGTGGCGACCTGCGTCGTCCGGCCACCATCGATGGAGACCAGGGGAGCGCCGGCGTTCACGCCGTAAACCACGTGATTCGTAGAGTCGGCGGCGGCGATGGCGACCTCTCCGCGGTTCGCGTCGATGAGCGCGGCGCCTAGCTGCGGCGCGAGCGGCGGAGGCGAGGCGAAGGCAAAGTGGGTGCCGGCCACCGTCGGCGCCGGCAGCGCGCCGTGAAGCCCGGCGAGCTCTTCCGGGCTGAAGTTCCTGGCCGCCGCGAAGAACGCGTTCGCGGTCACAGGGGCGATGGTGCCCGGGTCGTGACGTTCGAAGCGCACCACGGTGCCATTGAACGCAATGCTGGTGGTCAAGAACGTGAACCGCTCTGCCGCGGGAAGACCCTCGTCCGGGTCGAGACCGCCAGCGATCTGAAGCGAAACCTGTCGCTCGACGGCGGGTAGCCCCGCGATGGTGACCGACCGTGAAGCCCCGGTGGGGGGCTGGCCAGCAATGGCCTGCAGGCGCGCGACGGCCGTCGCTTGATCGGCGAATGTCTCGAGGCGCGCGGTCACTTCACCGACGACGTCGCCGGCCGTGCGGAGCAACATCTTCTGCCCCGTCGCCGTGACCTCGATGGGGGAGGACGTCGTACAGGCCGCGCCGGACCCGACGAAGTCCTGCGTCTTGTTCGTGGTGATGTTGTTGAACCCGATGATCCCCGCGGGCGTCAGCGGACACCCGGTGGAGGTGGTTGCAACGAGGGTGAAGGACCCCCGATCGACGTGGAATGTAAAGCCGCCTGTGAAGTCGCTGAAGCGAATGGCGCGCGTGGCGCCGTCGAGGTTGAGCTGCGCGCCGACCACAGGTCGCCCGGAGGAATCGCGCACGTGACCGCTGATGGTCAGGGCGCCCGTGGTGGCGCCTGTGTTCACCGAGGCTGCGCCCCCGCAGGACGCGCCCGCCCCGCCGAAGTTCTGGGTCCGGCTCGCCGTCAGGTTGTTCAGGTTGACCACGTCGGGGATGAACGAGCATCCATTCATCGTCGGCCGCACCGAGTACGAGCCTGAAAGTAGCCCCGTGAAGGCGTAGCTCCCATTGTTCTCCAGCACCGTCGCTTGTTTGCTCCCATCGAGGTGGACGGTGACGCCCCCCAGAGGAAGGCCCGCCGCGTCGGTAATGGTTCCAGAGATGGTGATGTTGCCCGTGAGAGCGCTGCTGGAACCCGTGATCGACGACGCCGAATCGCGATGGCAGCCCGCGTGGCCAGCCAGAAGCGCCAGAGACACCCACACCAAGCGCAAGCGCGCAAGCAAACGCTTCACCATCGACCTCCCCTGTTCGGACCCCGGCGTGCCTACCTGTCGGTCGAATGTGCGACCGGGACAGAAGCAACACGCCCACTATTCCATCGAGCAGCGCGCCAATGCAATGGGCACCAGGCCTCCGTGACGTCGGACGCTTTCGTCCACCGCTGCCGACGCACGCGTGTTTCAACACCGCGACGCCTTACCGCCCTATCGCGAGGGCGTCCTTCATGGCGCCATGCCCGAGATCTCCGTCTCCCCTGCACGGCGCCTGTCCATCGTTCGACTTCCGCAAAACCGTGGCAGGCCCGGCAACGTCGTTTTTCGAGCAGGTTTCCCGCCCGAGCCCCCTTAGTACAGGACACGGACCTTCCCGTGTGGAGGCGGTGATGACGTCAGATCCAGGCCCGAGCATGGTCCCGCGTGTCACAGTGGCCCCGTGGGTGGTGTTCGCGCTCGCGACCCTGGTCGCGTTCAGCGCGAGTTGCACCGGCACGATAGGGGATGCTGCGTCCGGGGCGCGGACAGGGTCTGGAGGTTCCCGCGTCATCACGACAGGCAGCACTGGTGGTGCTACCTCGACTGGGACGGGCGCTTCGCCGCCAGCGAGCGGCAGCGGGGGCTCCGGCGGGATGCATGGCGCCGGGACGGGCGGCACTGTGGTCGTCAGCGGAACCGGCGGGACGGCTGCCTGCGGGACGGTGGACCCCGGGCGGATCACCATTCACCGTCTGAACAACCTGGAGTTCGACAACACCGTCCGTGACTTGCTGGGGGACACCACCCAACCAGCGTCGACATTTCCGCCCGACACCGGCGGCGCGAACTTCGACAACAACGCCGACGTGCTGGGGATGAACCCTCTCTTGTTCGAAAGACTCGAGTCGGCCACCGACGCGCTGGCCAATGCAGCGGTCGCCACCGGCAGCCCGTCGCTGTCCAAGATCGTTACCTGCGATCCGGCCAAGGTGGGCGACTCTACGTGCGCGACCACCGTCCTGACGTCGTTTGCCCGGCGGGCGTGGCGACGCCAACCGACCAGCGACGAGATCTCGCGCCTGGTCACGTTCGTGTCGCTGGCGAAGAGCAACGGGGACGGCTTCAACCAGGGGATTGCGCTGGCCATCAAGGCGACGTTGGTGTCCCCGAACTTCCTGTTCCGTCCGGAGCTGGACCCGGATCCCAGCGCGACGTCACCCCGCTTGCTGAACAGCTACGAGGTGGCCAGCCGGCTGTCGTACTTCTTGTGGTCGAGCATGCCGGACGACACGCTCGCCGCGGCGGCCGACGCCAACCAGTTACAGGATGTCGCTTCCGTGCAAAAGCAGGCCACGCGGATGCTGGCCGATCCCAAGGCCAGCCAGCTGGTGGAGACCATGGGCGGCGAGTGGTTCGGCACCTACAAGATGGCAAACGTGGCGCCGCTGGCCGCGTCGTTCCCCAGCTACGACGCCGCCCTGGGCGCCGCCATGCTTCAGGAAACGACACTGTTCCTGACGGACTTCTTCATGGGAACCGACAGCTTTCTCGATGCGCTCGACGCGCCATGGACGTACGTGAACGGAAGGCTGGCGCAGCACTACGGCCTGAACGGCGTCACCGGCACCAGCTTTCAGAAGGTTTCTCTCGACGGAACCCAGCGCCTGGGCTTGCTGATGCAGGGGTCCATGCTGACCACCACGTCCTTTCCGACACGAACCTCGCCCGTCAGGCGCGGCCAGTGGGTGCTGGCCAACATCCTGTGCTCACCGCCGCCGTCGCCGCCCGATAACGTGCCCCCGCTGGACCAGACGGTCGTGCCGCCAGGGTCCTCGCAACGTGTTCAACTGGAGGCGCATATCGCGAACCCTGCCTGCGCTGGCTGCCATCAGGTCATGGACCCGCTCGGCTTCGGGCTCGAGCACTTCGACGGGATCGGCCACTGGCGGGACCTGGACGGCACGGCGCCCATCGATGCGACAGGCCAGCTTCCCGGTGGCCAGACGTTCGACGGCGCCATGCAGATGGTCGCCGCCCTGAAGCAACAGGCGCCCGCGATATCCGACTGCGTGTCCCGGAAGATGTTCGCCTACTCGCTGGGCCGCGATCCCGGCCCGGCCGATCAGTGCCAGCTGACCCAGTTGTCGTCCCAGTTCGCGAAGGCGAACTACAACATCCGGAGCCTGATCATGCAGATGGTTGCCAGTGATACGTTCCGCATGCGTCGCCCCGTCGCCCCAGGAGGCATCTGATGGCTCGCCGGTCGGTGTCACGAGGAGTCCCCGGTTGGTGGTCCATCCCACGGCGCTCGTTCCTGCGCGGCGGGGCGGCCATGATCGGGCTGCCGATCCTGGACATCATGGGGCCCAGCCTGAAGCGCGCGCAGGCCGCTGGCGCGCCGCCACCCCGCCGCTTCGTCACGTTCGGCATCCCGGCAGGCGTGAACACCGCCGCCTGGAAGCCCACGGGGACCGGAACGGGTTACACCCTCTCTTCGACGCTGATGCCGCTGGCCCCGTTGAAGAACGACGTCAGCATTCTGATGGGGGTCAACAACAACCCGGCCAACGGGCCGCGCGGACATACCTGTGGCATTGGCGCCTTTCTGACCTGCTTCAAGATCCCCATGACGGACCCTGGGGTGACCGAGAGCATCTCGGCCGATCAGGTCGCGGCCAACTACCTGAAGCAGTTCACGAAGCTGCCGTCGATCGAACTCACCACCCGGATCTTGCACGAGACGCCCAACGCCGAGAGCGGATTTTCACCGGCCTACAAGAACGTGGTCTCGTGGACGAACGCGACGACGTCTCTGCCTTTCGAGGAGGTGCCGCTGAACGCGTTCAACCGGCTGTTCGGGACGTCCACCACGACCATCCCTGCCGGGAATTCCACTGCCGCAACCAAGCAAGCGATGTATCGAAAGAGTGTGCTCGACAGCGTGGCGGCGGACATCGCCGCCATAGCCGCCCGGGGTAGCGCCGCCGACCAGGCCAAGATGGATCAGTATCTGACCAGCTTGCGGCAACTCGAGACCGAGATCACCACCAACCCTCCGCCTTCGCCCTCGTCCTGCATGCCGGGCACGCCCCCGCCTGCCGGCCGGCCTTCCGACATGAACATCCAGGCGCACGTGAAGCAGATGCTGGACATCATGGTCATGGCCATGCAGTGCGATGCCACGCGCGTGCTGACGTTCTATTACGAGAACACCGTCACCTCGATCGTTCATAGCTTCCTGAACGTGAACGTCGACTATCACGGCAGCGTCACCCACCATAACAATGACCCTCAGAAGCTGGCCTGGTATGCCACGGTCAACAACTGGCAGGTCAGCCAGCTGGCCTATCTGTTGACGCAGATGAAGGCCATCCAGGAGCCAGACGGAACGCTGCTGGACAACTCGGTGGTCTTCTTCTCCAGCGAGATCAGCGACGGGAATTCGCACAGCCACTCGGACCTGCCCATCGTGCTGGCGGGGAGGGGCGGCGGGATGCTGACCCCGGGACGGGCCATCCAGTTCCAGAACGCGAACGTGTCCCAGTTGTTCATTTCGATGCTGGCGACCGTCGGCGTCTCCGTGAAGAGCTTCGGTGACGGGACCAGCCCCCTGCCGGGGATCTGATTCAAGCAATGCGCTATTCGTCAGACCCGGACGCCGCCCTTCCCAGGAGCCATCGAGCGATGTGTCGCAAGCGATCACAACAGCGGAGGCACCGACAGGTCCTCTCAACGAGCAAAGGTGGAGCGATATGAAGGCCCGTGCAGTCCTCTCGTCCGTCGCCGTCTCTCTCTTGCTGATCGTCCCCGCCTGCGCGGACGATGGCGGCAGCAACACTGGTAGTGGCGGGCTTTCCGGCGGCAGCGGCGGTGCCGGCTCGGGCAGCGGCGGCCGCGTTGATGGCGGCAGCACCGGCTCGGGTGGCGCGGCCAGCGGTGGTGCCGGGTCGGGCGGCTCAGGCAGCGGCGGCCACGTCGGCAGCGGTGGTGCCGCTTCGGGCGGCTCAGGCAGCGGCGGTATCGGCTCAGGCGGCTCGGGCACCGGGGGCGCGTCGAGCGGGGGAGCAGGGGCGAAAGGAGGTGGGTCCGGTACCGGCGGTACCGGCACTGGCGGGTCGGCCAGCGGCGGCACGAAGGGATCGGGCGGCGCCGGCCAGGGCGGGGGGGGCGGCCGGAACGCCTCCGGCAGCGGCGGCGCGACAGGCCCGGGCGGATCGACGATGACGGGCTCGGGCGGGCTCGGTTCCGGCGGTGCAGGCGGCGGTTCGGGCACGGGTGGCAGCACCGGGTCGTGCGGGACCGCGCCTGTCAGTCCCAACGCGACGGCGCAGGCGACCAACCTGCTTTGTTACCTGTACAGCCAGTACGGCAACCACGTCCTGTCGGGACAGCAGGAGACGAGCTGGAGCAGCCCCGCCAACGACATCACGTGGTATGCGACCAACAACATGAAGCCGCCGGCTATCCTTGGCGGCGACTTCATGTACCGCGACGGCGGCTCGTGCACGACCGTGACGGGAACGACCCAGCGCGCGATCGCCTACTGGCAAGCGGGCGGCATCCCCATGATTCGCTATCACATGGGAATGCCGGCGGCCGGTCTGACGTGCAATGACGACTGCTACATGGGCAGCAACTGCGCCGAGCCCACCAACGGAAATCCCAGCGCCGCCTTCTTCACGAACGTGATCACCAGCGGAACGCCCGAGAACACCTCGTTGAACGCCAAGCTCGATTACGTCGCCGTCCAGATCAAGGCCATGGCCGACGCCAACGTCCCCGTGCTGCTGGCCCTGTTTCACGAGACGCAACCGAACGGGTGGTTCTGGTGGTCCATGACCACCAACGGGTCGGCTTTCGTGAATCTTTGGAAGTACAGCTTCAATTACCTGACCCAGACGAAGGGGCTGAAGAATATCATCTGGCTGATGCCTTACAGCGGAAGCCCCAACGCCGGGTTCCAGCCCGGAAAGGACCTGATCGACCTCGCGGGCCCGGACACGTACGCCACCAACGAACCCTTCACCTCGACCTACAGCGGTGCGAAGGCGGTCGTCGGCAGCACGATGCCCATCCCGCTGCATGAGACGGGTCTGATCCCCACGCCGTCGAAGATGTTTCCGTCCGCGGCGCCGTGGGTTCTTTTCAACATCTGGGCGGGCTACCAGTCCGACGGAACGCACAACACGACAGCGAACATTCAGAGCGTCTACGCCGATTCGCGCGTCATCACGCGAGACAAGGTGCCGAGTCTGAAGTAGTCGGGCGCGCTGTCGGACATTCCCCGACGCCGGGGCTGTTCGAAGATAGCGATCATGTCGGAGCCAAAGCAGCGATATTGGGTAGTGATCTTGGTGCTCGCCGGCGCGCTGGCCGGGGTCCTCATCGTCCGGGCGATGGGGGAAGCACGACCCACGCCCGGCGCGTCGGCGGGCGCCCTTGTCACCTCTGCCGAGCAGGCTGCCGCGCCTTCGGTCACCGCCCCGCCCGTCGTCGAGGACGCGGGGCCGCAGGCGCGGCCGGCGCCCTCCGCGGCCGTCACGGATCCACGGCAGCGCCGGTCGCCCCGGCCGGACGCCGCTGCGGTGCTCAGCGAGGATGCGCTGCTGGCCCGAATCGACGAGCTCGGACCGTCGAACTTGCCGCTCACCGTCCAGCTGGCGCGCGAAGCCCTGGCTCGCTACCCTGACAGCCCGCGTGCGCCGGAGTTCGCGATGAATCTCACGAAGGCGCTCGTACACCTGGGACGGATCGACGAGGCGCGCGAGGCGGCGCGGGAGATGTTGCGAAAGTACCCGACCAGTCCGTTCACCGGTGAGGTGGAACACCACCTGTTGACCAATCCGCCAAATCCCACGCCTTGAGGTGGGGCCAGTCCTGACCAGCTGGGCGATCCGCTATTCGGATATCGTGCCGGTCGGTCCGACGCGCGACAGGCTGATGGCGCAGTCGTCGATCGCGACGACCGCCGTGGAAGGCGTCAGCTTCTCTCCGACATTCACGGCGTCCCATTCGACCCACGGCGTCGGCGCCATCGGCCCCTCCAGGTCGACCACCTGTCGTCCGTCGAGCCAGACCGTCAGCCGACCGCTGCTGTCCTGCGCGTTGCGATAGAAGGCTTCCAGCTGGAACCACACGCTGACCGGGACCACGGGGTCGGGGGTCGCGAGCGCCAGGTTGGCGCCGGTCCGATGGTCGTAGATTGCGAGCGCGAGCGAGCCGTCGCTCGTGTTCACCAGATCGAGGTCAAAGAGCTCGTCGTCGGACGCCGGGTCCGCCGCGTCTGTCCGCAACCTGAACTTGAACAGCACCCAGAAGGTCCCGACGGTGATGGTGCGCGGCAAGTAGTACCAGGCGCTGTAGTAAGCCTCGACCGGCAGCGATCCTCGCCGCGTCAGACCGGCGTTCTGTTGGCCGCCATCGGATCCCGCGTCGATGGTCAACACGGCGGCGTGTCGCCCGCGGTGGGCGTAGGTGCTCGATACTTCGATCGTGTTGGGCGGGCTGGGCATGGCGTTCGCGGCGCCCGGGTCCAGGCTGGTCCATTCTAGGAAGTTGTTCCCCTCGAAGGTCGAGGACCAGAGCACGTTCGACCCCAGGTCCATGTTCGGCCCGCAACCCGCAATCGCCCCCGATAGCGCCACCAGGCCGGCCGCCGTTGCTGTTCTGTACCTGCTTCTCAACGTAGCCCCCAAGAAACACCGCCCGTCGCTCCCAGGTTCCAGGACGCGGTCCGGCCCAGATCGCCGGCTGGCAGCGCGAACTGCTTGGGCGCGCCGGGAAACCATGCGCCGTGGACGCTCACGAAAGGCGACCAGCTGTGCGCAGAACCCAGCCGCACCCCGGCCGCCGCGCGCGGACCCACCGCGTACGACGCGCGCGAGGCGGCGGTCGAAAGATTGGTGGGCCGCTCGATGAGCACCTCGACGACGGCGCCGAGCTCGAAGTAGGGACGGGCGGCGCCGAGCGGTGGGAGGCCCGCCCGGAGGTCGAGGTCAGCGGTGCCCTGCCATTGCCGCGTGTCGACGCCGCCTACGCTGCCATTCGCGGGGCCGGCGAAAGCCACCGCCGCCACCGGTACCAGCCGGCTTTGCCCGAACCCGGCCCGGACGGCGACGCCTGGCGCGACGGTGGGCGCGCCGCCGCCCAGCCCGGCGGTCGCCGTGGCGCCGACCTCCAACCGCAGCCGCGGCTGTGGCGGGGCAGCCGGGGGCAGCGCGACAGGGGCGACGACCGGCGGGATGTTCGTCGCGACCGCGGCACCGGCGGAGGCCGGGTCGGCGCCGGTTGCGATCGCGATGAACACCGCCGCGAAGCGGGCCCGCTCGGCGCAGGCGCGCGCCGGTTCAGGGTACTCCCGCACGCGGTGGGCAGCGATCACCAGGAACGATGATCCGAGATCGAAGACCTGAACGGGAGGCCCCGCGCCGCGGGTCACCCGCAGGCGATCCAGCAGGACATCGCCCGGCACCAGGGGCGCCAGGTTCTGCCAGACCGCAGCGGGAGTCGGGCATTGGCTGTCGCCGCCGACGAGGACTCCGGGATCGATGCCCTCGGCGGCGGTCGCTTCCACCGCGCAGGCAAGCGTGACCGAAAGACCCAGCACCAAGCCGGGGGCGCGGGAAGCGCGGCGGGGCCTCACACAGCAAACCTATCCGAACAGCCCGAGGAGCGGCAGATCTAACGCGCCACCCCGTGCCTTTTGTCGTCACCTTCGCTTTTCCGGAAGGGCAGCGCCACCTCGCTCCCTTTATAATTGGACGATGGTGCGGCCCTCCCTCTCCCTGCAGGAAGTCGGGCCCACAACCGCGTCACCGGGGGCCCGGTTGCCCGCCAGCTTTCGCGCCAACTTCACTGACTTCTACGACGACTGGTATGAAAGCGTCCTGCGCTGGCTCCGGGCGCTCGGGGCGCCTGACGCCGACCGCGAGGACATCGCCCAGGAGGTCTTCGTGGTGGTGGGCCGCCGCCTGCACTCCTTCGACGGCAAGAACCCGGCCGGTTGGCTGTATCAGATCACGAAGCGTCAGGTTCGTGACTTCCGCGGTCGCACCTGGATCAAGAGCATCTTCAACCGGGAGCATACGGACGCCGTGAACGACGTGCCCGACGATCACGGCGGCCCCGCCGCGGCGCTGGAACGGAAACAGAACCAGCGCGTGTTGTCCGCGCTGCTGGCGAAGATGAACCCCGATCGGCGGGCGGCTTTGGTCCTCTTCGAGGTGGACGGCCTGTCGGGCGAGGAAATCGCTCGCATCCAGGGCGTCCCGCTCAACACCGTCTGGAAGCGGCTGCACGTGGCACGGAAAGAGTTTCTCGCACTGGTGACGCGTGAGCAACGCGAAGCCGCCAGTCAGGCCCGCGAAGGCGCCGAGGGGGGGAGGAGCTGATGCCGAAGTCGGAAGAGGGCTCGTTTCCCGCCGCGGAGCGATGGCTAGGGACCGCCAGAGACCAAGCAACCGAGACCGATGCAGTCCTGGCGCGCGCCGTCCAGCTGCTCGGCAGCATGGACGAGCTTCAGATCCCGGTGGGACGAAAGCAGCGGCTGCTGTTCAGACTGGGACAGGGACGCGCGTCCAGCGTCCGGCGTTTTGGGTGGCTTCGCCCGGTCGTGATAGCCGCCTTCCTGATGGGCATTGGCGGCGGTGCCATCGCCAGTGTGGGTCTCGCCAGTTGGCCGGCCTGGATCGTTCGCTCCTACCAGAAGTTGGTCCCCGGGCCGAAGCAGCCGGCCCGTCCGGTGGAGAAGCCGGCGCCCGCCCGGCGCGTGACGCCCAAGGTCCTCGCGGTGGCCCCCGAGGTGATCGTCCCCGTCGAGGCCACCGCCCCCCCTGCGGTGGTGTCCGCGCCGAGAAGAGACCTGGTATCGCCGCACCCCAGCGGGCACGCGCGTGGTTCGCCCGTCGAAACACCATCGGACGACGCGGCGCTACTGGTGGAAGCTACACGCGCGCTGCGCGTCGACCGTGACCCAGGTCGCGCGCGCGCGCTCGCTCGGGTCTATCTGGGGCGGCAACCAAGCGGGCCGCTGGCCGAGGAAGCCCTTGCCATCTCGATCGAAGGGGCGCGGGACCATCACGATCCGGACGCGGCGGCCCTGAGCGCCAGCTATCTGGCCCGGTTCCCGCACGGCTCGTTCCGGGCCCTGGCGGAGCGGACGCTCGCTTCGTCCAAGTAGCCGCTCGGGCGGCGTTCATCGCCGGCACTGTTTGCCAGACCGGCCGGCCCGCATCGAATTCGGGAAGGTTTCGCCCCTCCGTCCCCCTTTCAGGGGCGATGCCCCGAACGATTCGCTGTCGGCCCCGTCTGGAGATCAAGCAGTCCACGCTGGTGGCGCTCGCATCCGTGGCGCTGCTGGTCGCAGTGGCCAGCGGCTGCGGCTCTTCGGCCGCCGACCCGGAAGGAACCGGCGGCGGCAATGGCACGGGAGGCGCCGGCACAGGTGTTTCGATCGGCGCCAGCGGCGGCAGCGGCATGCCTGACACCGGGACTGGTGGGGCCCACGGCTCTGCCTCGGGAGGATCGCCGGGGACCGGCGGCGCACTCTCGGGCTCGGGAGGCAGCGGCGGAAGCAGCGTGGGAACCGGCGGACACGGTGCGGTCGGCAGCGGCGGTGCCGGAACTGGTGCGGCCTCCTCCGGTGGCGCACCTGGGGGCGGTGGTCAGACCGCGACCTCGAGTGGCGGCGCCGGCGTCGGGTCCGGCGGCGCTGGCGGCGCACAAACGGGCGGTTCCTCGGGCGCTGCCGGCAGCGCTGGTCAGAGCGGCGGCTTGCCCTGGCTGACCGTCAACGGCAACAAGCTGCAGGACCCGACGGGCAAGACGATCGTGCTGCGTGGCTCGGCGCTCATCGACATAGGCGCGCTGTACCAGTACGGCGGTCAGAGCCCCGCCGGGGTCATGACCCGGATGGACAAGATCGCCGCGGCGGGCGTGGAGGGGCACGTCGTGCGTCTGCCGGTGTATCCGAAGGTTGATTACAACACCGGCAGCAGCGCAACCTGCTCGCCCTGTCCTTACCCGGTGGGAACAGGGCCGACCGCCAGCTGCACGCCGAAGTCACCGCTCTCGGCGGCCGACTACGTGGCCAAGGTCCTCAAACCAGCCGTGGACTACGCCACCAGCAAGAACATGTACGTCATCATCGACTACCATCAGATCGACAACGCCTCGTCCGGGACGTCGGCGGCCGATGCGAAGACGTTCTGGATGGACATCGCGCCCAAGTTCGCCGACGCAAGCAACGTGCTGTACGAGCCGTTCAATGAGCCGATCGACACGAACGTGGGCTGGTCGGCCCTGAAGCCGGTCGTGCAGCAGCTGATCGACACCATCCGCGCCGCCGCGCCCAGGAACATCATCATCGTGCCATCGAACGCCTGGGATCAGCACCCGGGCGACGCGGCCAGCGATCCGCCCACCGGCACGAATCTGATGTACACGGCCCACATCTACGCGACGAACTGGAACGCCGCCTTCCAGAAGCAGGTCGCGACGGCGACGGCCAAGGCCCCGGTGTTCATCAGCGAGTGGGGATATGCCGACTCGGATCCGTCCACGTTCGGAACATCCCTGCAGGCGACCGTCAACGGGGACGGCGCCAGCTGGACGGCCTGGGTCACGGACAACGGTTGGACGCCCAGCATGTTCGCCGACAGCAACCTGACCACGCTGACGAACTTCGGGATGCTGGTGAAAAGCTGGCTCGCGGCGACGGTGAACAGTGATTGGGTTCGCTAGGCAGGTGGTCGGTACCGGACCCCGAATGGAGAAGCTTTCTAGCGCTGCTGCCCTTGTGAAAAAGATGACCCTATCAACGACGTGTCGTCGCAGTCCTGGTTTTGAACATCTGGTGGCGTTCGCGCTCGTGGTCCTGGCCTTCGGGTCGGCCGGGTGCGGATCTTCGGCAAGCGAACCGGCCGATGCGAGCGGGTCCGGGGGGACCGGAGCGACGCCACTCGACGGAGGCGGGACGGACGGTGCGACGGGCGGTAGCGGAACGGGGCCCATCGGCAGCGGTGGGGTTGGCTCGGGCGGTTCCCGCGGAAGTGGGGGCAGCGGCTCCGGTTCAGGCGGCGCCCTCGGCACGGGCGGCGGCAGCGGAGGAACTGGTCCCGGTTCAGGTGGGTCACAAGGTACCGGCGGCGGCAGTGGCGGGAGTCCCCCCGCTACGGGGGGCTCGACGGGCAGCGGAGGCGCCGCGCGGACCGGCGGCGCGAGTGGGGCCGACGCGGGAGGGGCCATGGGCACAGGAGGCGTCGGTGGGAATCGCTCCTCGACGGGCGGAGGCCATGGAGGAGGCGGAGCAGGGGGCCCGGCAGGCGGCGGCGGGGGATCGCCGGCACACGCTGGGCGGTGGCACATCATGCCTCTCGGCGATTCCATCACCGGTAGCACCTGTTACCCGCAACTCCTGTCGAAAGAGCTGATCGCGAAGGGGCACACGAACTTCGACTTCGTCGGCACGAACCTCAACAACCAGAGCTGCGGGTCCGGCGCGCCCAACCTGATGACTGAAGGCCATGGCGGCTACGACGTCACCTACCTGATCACCAACAGCCCGCCTCAGTCGGGGCACGGAACGCTGGCTGAGCTCCAGCGCTGGGCGGCGGAGAAGCCCGACGTCGTGCTCATGCAGTATGGCACCAACGACGTGTGGGGCAGCGTGCCCGCGTCGAGCATCCTCAGCGCCTACAGCTTCGTCGTCGATCAGTTTCGCAGCCAGAACCCCAACGTCATCTTCTTCGTCGCGCAGATCACGCCGATGCATCCCAGCGGCTGCACGTCCTGCGAGTCCAACGTCGAGGGGTTGAATGCCATGATTCCATCCTGGGCCGCGGGCAAGGCGTCGAGCGCTTCGCCAATATACGTGGTCAACGTATGGGCCGCCCTGCCGCAGGCGGGGTACGTTCCCAGTTCTCAATACACCAGTGACGGGGTTCACCCGAACGCGGCGGGGTCCCAGTTGATGGCCGACGTGTGGACCGCAGCCTTGACGGAGAAGAACATTCCGTGAGCAGCGCGCCGTCTAGCAACGCGGCGGACTGCTCATCGGCGTAGGGGGGCGGTGCCAGGCCGGTGCGGCCGCCGCTCGATGGCGGCCGGACGACAACTTGGCACTCACCACGCGGTTTCGGAGATCGCGCCCGAGGTCTTGTCGGCGACGCCGATGATCACGGGGCCGCGCATGTCCCACAACTCCAGGATGCCGCCGAAGGCGGCGCGGAAGCCCGCTGCGGTTCGCACGTCGTGGCGGTTCAGCACGTCGGCGATGGCGCGCGCATCTGAGGCCAGCTCGGTCGGCTGTTCGTTCCTGCCCAGCGCGCTCTCGAAGGCCACCAGCTTCTGCCGTATCTCGGAAGGCACCGTGAACGGCGGCAGGCGCGAGAAGCGACGCGGCTCCGGTGGGCTGCCGGTCAGCTCGGAGAAGCGATGGTCGGTGGCGAGCGCAAGCAGGGACGTGTGCAACCACTGTTGCATCGGCCCCACCGTCGCGGCGTCGGCGGTGCTCGCCTTCAACCCGGACAGGGGATAGCCCTCCCACACCAGCAGCGCCTGAACCAGGAAGCGACGGATGCTCATCGACAGCAGCTGCGGGTCGACCCCTGTCGGATTCACGAACACGACCACGTCGGCGCCCGATGGCGGACCGGCCACGGGGGGCGGCGGCGCGCCGGGTCGAACCTGGCCCGCTTCGAAGCGGTGCCGGCGGGCATCGATGAAGTAAACGTCCTTGCCGGTGATGGACTCAATCCGATCTGCGAAGTGGTGAACCTCGTCCGGAAGTTCGTCGAAGCCGATCTCGGCGCCGGGGAAGCGAGACATGGGGACCGCATCCTCGACCAAAGTGCGGCGCACGACAAGCCGCTCGAGCGGCGGTCATGCATCGTGGGCCCCGCCGCTGAACGCGATCGAGGCCCGCCGGACCAAGAAAGCTACTTCGTCCTGGTCGTCGTCGGTGGGGCGGGGGACCGCAGGATGGCGGGCAGGACGTAGGCCGCCCAGACGATCGTGCCCAGCAGCCACAGGGATGCCGCAATCCCCAGCGAGCGGAAGTAGCTGTCCGGATCGGCCACGGCCGAGATACGAAACATCATGGCCGCGCCGAACAGCAGACCGAAGGCCGCCACCGGCCAGGCGCGCGCGCCCTGACGCGCCTCCTGGCCGGTGTGACCCAAGGTGACGTGGGCGGCGACGGAGAACGCCAGCACACCAAAGCCGCCCACGAACATCACATGCAGCGCCTCCACACGCACCGCGGGGAACAGGGCGGCCCCGAACAGCCCGACGGGGATCGCCCACATGGCCGTCCACAGAAGCCTCCTGTTCGTCCCGGGACGCGAGGGAGGTCGCCAGGTGCCGGAGGCCACCAGCACCGCGAGCGCGATCGCGCCTCGCAGGCCCGCGCCCGCGCGCGGCCAGCCCCCGGCCTCGGCGACGAGGCTGACGATGACGCCCGCCGCAGCCGCCGCGTAGGCGACGGCGTGCCAGCCTCGCCCGGGACCGACGTCGGGCGCCGCCTCGCCACGACCGGCCAGCGGCAGAAAGAACGCTCCTACCCCCAACGTCAGGCAGATGAACACGCCCTCGAAGGTGAGTCGTTCGCCAAGCATGAGCGCCCAGTTCGAGGCCGCGCCGCCCCCCACGATGGTCAGGGCGGCTCCCGCCAATCCGGCCAGCAGCCCAACCGGCACCATGGCGAACGAGGCGGGCGGTCGGCGCGGCGCCGCCGACCCGAGCGCGATGGGGTGCCGCGGGCCGACATCGAAGAACCGGCGGACGGCGAATTGCGCGAGGGTCAGCAGCGCCGCTGCGTACGCTGCCTGACCGAGCCCTTCGTAGCCCAACAGCGTCGCCAGGGATACCGACGGCAACAGGACCAGCAGCGCGCCGAGCTCAATCCAGGTCGCGGGAGCGGTACGCGTCCGCTTGGGGATTGCCGTGCCAAGGAAGCCGGCTGCGAACGCCAGCAGAAACGACTGCGTCTGGGTGACCCCGTGGAAGCGGCGCAGGTAGTGGCTGATGAGCCCCGTCGTGAAGAGAACCCAGGGCCCGACCCCGGCGAGCCCGAGGAGAAAGGCCAGCGGGAAGAACAGGCGAAACGGCTCGGCGCGCAGCAGCGGCCCGCGACCGCTGGGCGCCACCATCTCAGACGTGGCGGCCGGTTTCAGGGAGTCGTTCATCGGCGCAGGATTCCTCGCCGCCGTGGGGATTGCAACGTTCGAGGACGCGCAGCGACCGGCGGGAAGTAGCGCCCACAAACAAATCGCCGCCGCAGACCTCTGCGGCCGCCCAGGCGGGGTGGTCGGGCTCGAGCGGGCCTTGCGGGAGATGACGAAATCGCCAGTCCAGGCGGGCCGGCGCTAGAACGTCAGGCCGTAGCCGTATGGGTACAGCGGATCGTAGTTGGCGTCGCCCTGGTTGATCGGGATCTGGGACATGCTGCGAGGCCAGCTGTGGGGTAGCTTGCCGGAGGGGTGGACGTCGCCAAACAGGACGTCGGTGATGCCGGCCGCCTCGGTGCCGGGCAGCCAGGCGACCACGATCGCGTCGGCCATGGGCAGGATCTTGTCGATGATGACCGGGCGCCCCACCACCAGCACCACGACGGTCTTCAGCCCGGCCTGCTTCATCTTCTGCACCACCGCGACGTCGCCCGCGTCCAGGTCCAGCGTCGAGGGACGGCTGACGCACGAGGTGCCGCCGACGGGCGTCGGGATGTCGCCGCACCCCTCGGAGTAGGGCGTCTCGCCGATGACCGCGATGCCGACGGTGGCCGCGCCGCTGCCGTTGGCGGAGCCATCCAGGGCATAGAACACCTTACCGGGGGCGACGGACTCGAGGGCCTGCTTCACCGTGGTCCCCGGAACGATGGCGCCCGACGCGCCCTGCCAGGTGACCGTCCAGCCACCGCATTGATTTCCGATGTTGTCGCCCGTCTTGCCCCCCAGCGCGATACCAGAAACGTTCTTGTCCAGCGGCAGCGTGCCCCCGTCGTTCTTCAGCACGACGATCGACGCCGCCACGGCCCGCCGCGCCACCATGCGGTGCGCGTCCGAGCCCACCTGCGCCGTCAGCGTCCGGTCGACCAGTCGCTGCGTGCCATCGAGCAAGCCCATCTCGCACTTGGTCACCAGGATGCGCCGGGCGGCGTCGTCGACGCGCGACTGCGGGACGGTGGCGGGGATCAGGCCCTTGATCTCGGAGAGAAACGCCGCCGGCGTGTGCTTGAACGTCATGAACATGTCGACGCCGCCGTTCAGACAGCCGGCCGCGGTCACGCCGTTCTGGTAACAGCCGTTGTAGTCGGAACCGACGAAGCCGGCGAAGCCGAGCTCGCCCTTCAGCACGTCGTTCACCATCGCCGAGTTTGCGTGCAAGCGCGTCCCCTGCCAGCTGCTGTACGAGGCCATGATCGATCCCACGCCCGCCTGCACCACGGCCTGGTAGGGCGGAAGGAACAGCGCCCGCAGCGTCGCCTCGTCACCCGAGGTGTCGCCGTTGTTCACGCCGTTGGCCGTGCCGCCGTCGCCCAGGTAGTGCTTGGCGTTCGCCAGCACGGTGAAGCCGCCGCTGCGCTTCTGGAAGCCGTTGGTGTAGGCGACGCCCATCGCCGAGGCCAGCTCGGTGGTCTCGCCGAAGCCTTCGTAGGTGCGGCCCCAGCGCTCGTCGCGCACGACGGCCACCACGGGCGCGAAGGGGAAGTCGGCGCCGACACCGGCCGCTTCGTCGGCCACGGTGCGCGCGACCTCCTCGACCAGCGCGGGATTCCACGTCGCGCCGAGGCCGATGTTGTGCGGAAAGATGGTGGCGCCCTTGACGGGGCCAGCGCCGTGGACGACGTCCAGCCCGTAGATGATCGGAATCTTCAGGCGGGTGGCGAACGAAGCCTGGCGGAACCCATCGACCATGTCGGCCCATCCCGTGGGCGTGTTCGTGGCCGGCACGGAGCTCCCCTGGCTGTAGATCGAGCCGAAGCCGTACTGGGTGATCGCGGCGGCGTTGGTGTCAGCCCGTTCGATCTGCTGAAGCTGCATGATCTTCTCGTCGGCGGTCATCATGCCGACCAGCGAGCTGGCCGTGTCCAGGCAGGCTTGCGAGGGGAAGGCGCGCGCTCCGCCCGAGCCGACCGGCAACTGGGGCAAGCCACCGCCCGTGCCGCCGCTGCCGGTGGGGTTTCCGGTGCCGCCGCTACCGGTGGGGTTTCCGGCGCCGCCGCTACCGGTCGGGGTCCCGGCGCCGCCGCTGCCGGTCGGGCTCGGGGTGCCGCCACTGCCGGTGGGGTTAGCGGCGCCGCCGCTGCCGGACGGGTTGCTGGAGCCCCCGCTCCCGGGCACGGCGCCGCCGCTGCCGGATGCGGCGCCACCGCTTCCGTTCGGCTGCGAGCCACCGTGCGTACAGGCCGCCGCCAGCGCGAGCGCTGCGGCCACAGCCGGATACCACGAACAGGCGCGGATCGCTGACGCGGAAGGAGAGTTGGGTCGCATGGCTGGGCACATGTCTACACAACGCGCTGGGCCCGCACTTTGAGCAGCGGGCACGGGCCTCCGTGCCTTGCCGGCACCCATTACTGACGCCGAACAGGCCAACGGCCCCAACGCACTCCAGCCAACAGCTGCATTCTTCAGCAGCCTGCTAGTCCCTGGAAACGGAATAACTTGAACGAGGATATGCTGTTGTGATCTATTGCAACGCCGGGACGCGCAGCGACCAGCGGCGCTCACGTGAGGGGGCCTGCCTCTTGCGGGTGGGGGCACCTGGCCCTGGGGCTGCTCTGCTCGACATGACGGCCATGACCGTACCGTTTCAGTTCGCAGGAAGGTAATAAAGCCGGAGCGTGGCGCCGATGCGGGCCACCGGCTGGTAGGCCTTCAGCCAGTCGAACGCGCCTCCGGGAGCGAGCTCGACGTGGTAGTGGGGCGAAGCGCAGGAGTCGCGGCGAACGCTCACGAAGAAGTTCGATCGGTAGAACTGTTCGCTGAGCACCACCCAACCCGTGACAGGCACCTTCGGGACCAGCGGGCGGAGCTCGGTTCCGTCGGCGCCACAGGGATTCACGGTCCCGAAGAAGCCGTAGTGCGCCGAGGGGATCTGGCGCGCGCGCAGCTCCCGCTTCAGCAGCAGGAAGTCCTGCCCCCAGTCGAGGTCCGAATCAACGAGGGCGTGCCCCGGTTCGCGGCCAGCGAGCGGGTTGAAGTACGCCAGGAGCTGCGGGCGCGCGCGCTCGACGGTGACGACGCCGGCCGCCAGGATCGCGCTGAACCCGATCGCGGCAAGGACCCGCGCGCGACCCGCCAGCGATTCGAGCCAGGGCATCAGGCAGCCGGCGATGAAGATCGCCAGCAGCGGCACCACGATCAGAAAATGGCGCAGCCCGATGTTCACGGGCAGCCGCGTCGACAGCGCCAGCGCCACCAGCGCGGCCCACCCGCCGCCGAGCGCCTGCGGAGCGAGCCGGGCCCGGCGTTTACGCAGAAGCGCAGGGAGGCACGCCAGCAGCAACAGAAGAAACGGAAGCGGCGACTTCAACAACAAGCCGACCAGATAAAAGTCCCAGAAGCCCCCGCGCTCGCGGATCTGCCCCAGTAGAAACGCTGCGTGCCCGTGCACGTCGTGCGCCCTCAGAAACAGGAAGCCGTGCCAGAACTCGGGCGCCGGCAGCCGCAAGCGGCAGAACCAGGCCAGCAGCGCCGAACGCTGTCCGGGCGGCGCCAGAACGGGTGTCCCGAAGAATTCCATTGGCGGCAGGTCGTCCAGACGGCCGACGGAGAAGCGGTACCCTGCCCACACGACCATGAACGCGGTCACGCCCGCGATCGCCACCTGACCCAGGCGGGCGCGCCAGCGCGTGGGCGGGCGCTCGATCCAGCTACCGACCGCCCATCGCCGGGCGCCGAGCCAGGCCACCCCCAGCGCCAGGCACAGCATCGGCGCGGTCAGCTTGCAGAGCATCGCCAGCGCCAGGCCCGCGCCCACCAGGGCGGCCCGGGCCAGCGTGGGGCGGTCCGCCCAGCGACCGAGAAAGAACAGAAACAGGAGCACCGTCGCCACCGCGGCCACGTCCGTGGTGGCCAGTCCGGCATGGCCCAGCAGGGGCGGATACGTGGCCACCAGGGCGGTGGCGGCGAACGCCGGCAAGGGACGCTGCCGCCCACCCGCCAGCGCGAACGTCAGTCCCAACGTGAGCAGGAGGAAGCCCACCGTTCCCAGCCGGGCCAGCATGAGCGCGTGCTCGTAGCTGGGGGCGGCGTCGAGCAACTCGATGCCCGGGATCCACGGCGGCCCGCCGAGCGCCGCCGGTCTGGCCGGCAACCGCATGCCCGCCAGATAAGGCGCGAGCGCGTTCACCACCTTCGGTAGCGGAGGGTTCTCGGTCCACCATCGATAGGTCCCGAACTGCCACCATTCGATACCTGTCGCCAGGTGGTGCGGCTCATCGAACGTGTGCGACAGCGAGGCCGCCGAGCCGACCGTCCAGGCGACGGCGGCCACCACGAAGGCCGCGGCCAAGATCCCCAGGCATGCGCGCTGCTGCTTGGTCGTCATGGGCGTGGCGCTGACCGTACCACCTCGCGTGCGCGGAACGAACCTTTGCAAGAGCGCGGGCAGCGGACATCGACGGGCGCAGGAAGCGGCGGGCGAGGCGACCATCATCTTCATGTCGAGGAAGATCGAAGGCCAGATGGCAAAGGCCGTCAGCGGAATCATGAGCCAGCGGCCATCCCTTCCGTCAGCGCCTAAGTCTCCCGCCAGGACCCCTGCTTCTTCCAGCGTCTTCGTGATGAGTGGCCGAATGTTGTCGATGGAGCGAAACACCGAGTGAATGGCCTTTCCGAAGTTCCGGCTCGCGTGCGCGGCGATGTGCTTCGAGATGGCCTTGGCGCTCCGCTTCTCCATATGAAGGAGCGCACGACGAATCAGGCCACAGCCCGGATGGGCCTGCAACTCGAGGCGCCCGAACCAGCCGGGGGCGTTGGGGACGCGGGGGGGAAGACGTGGCGGCGGGCCGGAACTTGCCAGCGCCCGGACCGCTCGGTCGGCCAGCCACTCCGCCTCCGACTCCAGACGGTCGCCGGCAAGAGGGTGGGGAGCTCGTCGCGGCTCGCCCGCGCGGCCTTGTACAGCGCGCTTTTCATCTCGGCGAGGTTGTCGCCGCGGAGCGCGCTCGCCATTGCCGGATCGAGGGGCGGAGGCTCGCCGAGCAGGGCGGCCCGTGAGCGCTCGTCAGTGAGGCCCTCGCCCTTTTTCCAAAGCTCGATGTCGTGCGCGGCGCCTGTCATGTGCCGCGACGATAGCATTGACGAATTGCCCGTTGCTCGTGGCAAAGATCCTGGCGCCGCGGATGGCGTTCGTGGAATGGCCGGCGTCCTCTCGTGGTTGTGTACGTCAGGAGAATGAAGACGTTGCGGACGTTGAAGGCGATTCTGTTGCGCGTGTTCGAGTGGAGCACCGTCATGACGACCCTCGCGTGGCTGCTGGCGCACGCGCGGTCCGCCCCCGCGTTGCCTCGTGAAAGGCGTCGTCGCCCGACGAAACGCAGTGGTCTGGTGCCCGCCCGGTCGCCGTCGCCGTGTCCCGTGACGTTCCCCTGTCGCACCCAGGCAGACCAAGAAAGGCCAGCCCCATGACCATCGACATCCGCTTTCGAGGGCTTCCGAACTCGGAGCTTCTGCGCGACCACATCATCCGACGCATCCGCCTGCAACTGCGCCGGCTCGGCAAGGCGCTGGGAGCCATCGTCGTTCGCCTGAGCGACATCAACGGGCCCCGAGGCGGCGTCGACAAACGTTGCCAGGTCATGCTGGTCCGTCCCGGCCAGCGTCCCCTCACGATCGAGGAGGTGAACGAAGACGCTTACACGGCGGCGAACCTGGCGGTGGAGCGCGCCGCGCAAGCCGCAGGCCGGGGCCTCGCGCGGGGGCGCTCCCATCGGCGTCGCCGATCGGACGACGCGAAGGTGGTCCTCGCGTGAGCCTAGTGATACGCGCCCCGGCGCATCGGCTCGCGGAAACTCGCTGGCGTCCGCACGCCGTTGCGATTCAGCACGTCGGCGATGGCGCATCTGCGGAGACCTCCGCGGTCTGCTCGCTTCCGCCCAGCGCTCTCGAACGCCCCCATCGAGACGACCGCGGCACGGCGTTCACCAAGGTCGCTGGAATTCTGTTCAGTGCTGTGATAGGGAGATTTTCCCCATGGCTCTTGGTCCACTCTTCGATGGCTCAGAAGTAGAGGCTCCGGCAACAGACCGAAGAATCGGAAAGGGCCCGGCACCACCGGCTCACAAGGCTACGACAGCCGTGCCCGCCGGCTTGCTGCAGATGGTGGACGAGTCTTTCCGGGCTCGCTGCTGTCAGAAGGCTGCTGAAGCGGTCGCGACGCTCGTACCTCAGCTCGGAAAGCCGTACTACGCGCGCGATGGTTTCATCCTATACCACCGACCGTGCGAGGAAATCCTTGAGGCTATGAGCCGCAGGTCGGTAGAGGTTCAGCTGGCGCTCACCTCTCCGCCGTACAACATCGGCAAAGCTTACGAAGAGAATCTACCGCTACCCGAATACGTCGCGTGGTGTTCCGCCTGGATGAAACTGATTTGGGATGTGACGTCTCGCGACGGCGCGTTCTGGCTCAATCTTGGCTATTTTCCGGTCGTCAAGAAAGGGAGAGCTGTCCCAATTGCATACTTGCTATGGGACCGCTCCCCTTTCTTTCTGCAGCAAGAGATCGTTTGGCATTACGGAGCCGGAGTTGCAGCCAAACGATTTTTTGCTCCTCGAAACGAGAAATGGCTGTTCTATACAAAAGACGCCGAAAATTTCGTCTTCAACCTCGACGACGTTCGAGATCCGAACGTCAAGTATCCCAACCAGAAGAAGAACGGAAAATTCCGGTGCAATCCTCTTGGGAAGAATCCATCCGACGTTTGGGAATTCCCGAAGGTTACCACGGGTACGAATAGGAGTTCTAAGGAGCGCTCTTCCCACCCCGCTCAATTTCCACTAGCCGTCGTAGATAGGATCGTCAAGACGAGTTCTCGTTACTGCGACCTCGTCATTGATCCTTTCTCGGGCTCTGGATCTTCTGGAATAGCGGCCGTTGGAAATGGTCGCGTCTATGTAGGATCCGAGATTCGCGAAGACTACTGTCGGGAGACGGCCGATAGATACGAACACTTTCTCCAACTCAGAGACATGAACTTCGAGCCGAAAGAGCTTGCGCTCTTCTAAGTCTTGCCGAACGCTGTCGCGGCGTAAAGAGTTTGCAACTTCAGCGTGTATGCTTCTGGCCGAAGGCGTGCCGATTGTCCCGTCGCCGCCACCTGAGCAGTCCAGTCATCGTGGTCGAGCCATCCGAATCGAATGGCCCTTATTTCTGGCCTAACGTCGCCCGAAAATTTGTCGAAATTAACCGTGAGGTAATAGCCAGACTTTACCTTCTTGCCAACCTCACCTTCCTTCGTGGATTGTCCGTAGCTGCGGTTTCCAAACACCTGCGACCCATGGGACGAGGTCTTGATTTCTACCGAGAATCGAGCATCTACAAGAGATACGAGATCCTTCTCGATTTTAAGCTTTTGACGACGCCATTTGCCGGGATAGCGGTGTTCAAATTCGAGTGGGATCAGTTCGTGTAAGAAAAACCCCATGATCTGCGGCTGCGGCTCGATGTCCGGCCCGATCTTGAATCCACTTGGGCCAATGCGGGTATCGAAGATCGCGTTCCAGGAGACTTTGACGACTTCGACGATCTCTGGACCGCGGAGCGGATGCTTCGCTAGCAACTTCTGGGTGATGTCTAACCACGACTCCTTCGGCTGCTCCGAATAGGGAGAAATGGTCTTCATTGCTCAACACCGTCAAATAGCGTCGACAGGTTCACCTTGAGGGCACGTGAGATGGCGCTGAGATTCTTTACAGTTGGGTTCAGCTCGCCCCGCTCAACTCCTCCGACGTAAGTGCGGTGAAGGCCGGACCGCTCCGCGAGAACCTCCTGCGAAAGGCCGAGGCTCGATCTCAACTGGTAAATCCTACGACCGAGCGAGCGGGACAGTTTGTCTGCCACTCCGCGCAGCTAAGCGGACATGATGACTATCCGTCTACAGCCTATGAGTATCATCGCGTCGCACGGACTCCTGGTATCCACGTTCGTACTCCATGCCCCCGCACAGCGCGGGCCGCGAGCCAAGCTTCGG
>Ga0070679_100000214_pt1 | contig 47230 bp, 42 predicted proteins | sample KBSC63BmetaG_FD_65652 | JGI IMG/M metagenome (GOLD analysis project Ga0070679, IMG submission 65652) | Corn rhizosphere microbial communities from Kellogg Biological Station, Michigan, USA - KBS C6-3B metaG | ecosystem: Host-associated > Plants > Roots > Rhizosphere | place: USA: Michigan... | reverse complement strand
TGGGATGCCGAGCTCTACGCGAGCGACTATTTCCAGGAGTTGTACGACTTCGGCGAGCTGTTGATTCGTAAGGGCAAGGCCTACGTCGACTCCGAATCCGACGAAGAGATCCGTGCGCACCGCGGCACGGTGACCGTGCCCGGCACGCCGAGCAAGTATCGCGATCGCTCGGTGGACGAGAATCTGGACTTGCTGCGGCGCATGAAGGCCGGCGAGTTCCCCGACGGCGCGCACGTGCTTCGTGCGAAGATCGACCTCGCGCATCCGAACATGCTGATGCGCGATCCGATCCTGCTTCGGATTCGGCACGCGCACCACTATCGCCAGGGCGACAAGTGGTGCCTGTATCCGCTGTACGATTTCGCGCATCCGTTGTCCGACGCGATCGAGGGGATCACGCACTCGCTGTGCTCGCTCGAGTTCAAGGACAACAACGACATCTACAAGTGGCTCGTGCGCGAGTGCGGCTTCGATCGGCCGCCCGAGCAGACCGAGTTCTCGCGCCTGTCGCTCGAGTACACCGTGATGAGCAAGCGAAAGCTGCTGCGCCTCGTGAACGACGGCATCGTGAGCGGCTGGGACGACCCACGCATGCCGACCGTATCTGGCATGCGGCGTCGCGGCGTGACGCCGGAAGGACTTCGCGCATTCGCGGAGGCCGCGGGCGTGACTCGCAAGCCGCAGCACACGGAGCTCGCGACGTTCGAGCACGCGATTCGGAACGACCTCAACATGCGCGTGCCGCGCGTCATGTGCGTGGCGAATCCGGTCAAGGTCGTGATCACGAACTATCCAGAAGGACAGGTCGAGGAGCTCGACGCCTCGTACTATCCGCATGATGTGCCGAAAACCGGATCGCGGAAGGTGCCGTTCTCGCGCGAGCTCTATATCGAGCGTGACGACTTCATGGAGGATCCGCCGAAGAAATTCTTCCGCCTCGGACCGGGGCGTGAAGTGCGTCTGCGCTACGGCTACTTCATCACGTGTACCGACGTCCTGAAGGACTCGGCAGGCAACATCCTCGAGATTCGTTGCACGTACGATCCGGCGACGCGCGGCGGTGATTCGCCCGACGGGCGTAAAGTGCAGGGCACGATCCATTGGGTGTCGGCACCGCGTGCGCTCGACTGCGAGCTCAGGCTCTACGACAAGCTGTTCACGGTTCCCGATCCCGACGCGCTCGAGGAAGGGAAGGACTTCATGAGCGTGGTGAACCCGGAGTCTCTGATCCTGGTTCGCGGTGCGAAGATCGAGCCGAGTGTTGGCGCGGATCCGGCGGGAACGCGGTATCAGTTCGAGCGAACGGCGTACTTTATCAGCGACACGGTCGACTCGAAGCCGGACGCGCTGGTGTTCAATCGGACCGTGACATTGCGGGACACCTGGGCCAAGATCAAGAACAAATAGCGTAGTCACTTCTTCTTCAGAGAGAGGCCGATGACGCACCGTGTGTGTTTGTTGGCGACGCTCGCGCTCGTCGCGGGCGCCCGCGCGAGTAGCGCGCAGGCAACTCCGCGGACGACGCCGTCATGTACGAGCTATCAAAACGCACCGACATCATCGACCGGCACGGCCGACCCCAAAGACGTCGCGTCGGAAAACGCGATCATCGCCGCGTTGTACGATGTGATTTCCGGGCCGGCCTGCCAGCGTCGCGACTGGAATCGCTTCCGCTCGCTCTTTGCGCCGGGCGCTCGTCTCATCCCAACGATCCGTAGTCCGAACGGCCCGATCACGCTCCGCGTCCAAACTCCAGAGGAGTACGGCACCGCCGCGCAGCGAACACTCGAGGAGAATGGCTTCTTCGAGCGCGAGATCTCGCGCACCGGTGAGATGTTCGGCGCCATCACGCACGCGTTCAGCACATACGAATCGCGTCACACGGCCAACGACGAGAAGCCCTTCCAGCGTGGGATCAACAGCATTCAACTGCTCAACGATGGGACGCGATGGTGGATCGTGACGGTGTACTGGCAGGGCGAGCGGCCCGGCATCCCGATCCCTGAGCAATTCTTGAAGAAGCCCGGCCGGTGATCGCCGCCGAGCGTCTCGCTGGACTGCCGTTGTTTCGAGACGCGCCGGCGGACGTCGTGCGTGCATTGGCCAAAAGAGCGACGATCGTCCGCGCGACGGTGAACGAAGTGCTGTTCCTCACCGGCAGCGAGTCTCGCGGTTGGTGGATCGTGCTCGAGGGCAAAGTGCGTGTCGTCCGCGGCGACGACTCACGCCAGCACGTCGTCCACACCGAAGGCCCCGGTGGAACACTCGGCGAAGTGCCGCTCGTCAGCGGCGGCACACATCCCGCCACCGCAATCGCCGCGGAGCCGATGTCGTGCGCGTTGTTCAGTCGTTCGGCACTCGAGGCAGCGATCGCGGAAGCGCCGTCGATCGCGTTCATTCTCGCCGAGCGCCTGGCGGAGCGCGTACGCATTCTCGTCGATCGTCTCGATGTTCGATCCGCGCGAAGCGTTCAATCACGACTCATCGGTTTCCTCCTGGCACGCCCACGGCAGCGCGCGTCGTCAGTCTCGCTCGGCATGACGCAGCAGGCGCTCGCGGAAGAGTTGGGCACGGTGCGCGAAGTCGTCGCCCGCGAGATCCGCACGCTGATCAAACGCGGATGGCTCGAAGCGCTCGGCGGCGGACGCTATCGGATCGTCGACGCTGGAGCGCTCAGGCGAGCCGCGCGACACGTGTGACTTTTGTCGTCGCTCGCTGAAGACAACGCGAGTACGATTGACGTCAACATCGGTCGGGAGGCCTCATGTTCGCTCGCTCACTCCGCGCGGCGCTTTGTGCTGCCGTTCTTGTCTCGTCACGCGTCGACGCACAACATGACATGTCGATGCACACCGCCGGAGCCCTCCCGGCATCTCCGGGACAAGCCGCGTTTACGACGCTCGGCGAAGTGGTTGCCATTCTCAAAGCAGATTCCGCGACCGATTGGTCGAGAGTGAATCTGGACGCACTTCGTGAACATTTGATCGATATGGACGAGGTAGTGATGCGCGCGACCGTATCGAAGCGGAACGTTCCCGGGGGCGTCGAGGCACGCGTCACGGGGACCGGGCGAACGGTGCAAGCCATTCGGCGTATGCTCACAAATCACGCGTCGATGCTCGATGCGGAGGCGCAGTACCACGCCGCTGCGGTCGAGATTCCGAGTGGCATTCTGCTGACGGTGACCGCGAGGGACACGGCCGATGCCAAGCAGGTAGCCCTGATTAGAGGGCTGGGATTTTCCGGGTTGCTGACAGAGGGTAACCACCACCCACTCCATCACTTGGCAATTGCTCGGGGAGACGTCCGACCGCACGCCTCACCGCCGTGACAGTACGGCGGCGCGGATCGTCTCATGAGTACTATGAAAACGCTCCGACGCTCCCGAGCCGCCCTCGTGCTGGCGACGATGTTCGCCGTTGGCGCGTCCGTCGCGGCGAGTCGGCCTGCCGCGCCCAGCGCCGCGGCCGCCAAGCACATGCTGTTCCGCATTCGCGGCCCGCACGGTGCAACCGTGTACCTCCTGGGCTCCGTGCATCTGCTCACGCCCGAAGCGGGCAAACTGCCGCCAGAAGTCGACACTGCGTTTGTGCATGCGAAGCTCGTTGCGTTCGAGACGAGCCTCGATTCGCTGCAAGGTCGTGCGATGGAGCTCGCGATGCTCGCGCGCAACGCGCCAGGCACGACGATGCGTTCCGCGCTCACGCCCGCCGGCGCGGCGAAGGCAGACACGGTGCTCAAGAACTACGGCTTGTCCGTCGATCAGCTCGCACCCTTCAAGCCCTGGTTCGCGACACTGCTCATGACGCAGCTCGTCATTCAAAAAGCCAAATTTCAGGCGCAGTACGGCGTGGACGCGCAGATCAACGCGCGCGCGCACGAAGCGAACAAGCCGACCACTGGCCTCGAGTCGGTCGACTTCCAGTTGCATTTGTTCGACTCGATGACGCCCGCGGAACAAGAAGAGATGCTCGTCATGAGCACGCCGCCGGATTCGTCGACGGAAAATCTCGTCAAGATCAAGGACGCGTGGTTGGCCGGCAACACGGTCATGCTCGACAGCATGTTGAACAGGTCGATGAAAGAATCGCCGGCGATCTTCGACAAGATCGTCGTGCAGCGAAACAAGAGCTGGATTCCGCGTATCGACTCGATGCTGCAGGGAAAAGACGACGCGCTCGTCGTGGTCGGCGCCGCTCACCTCGTTGGAAAGCAGGGTGTCCTCGAGATGCTCAAGGCGAAGGGGTACACGATCGAGCAGATGTAGTCTCGACTGCCGGGGACGGGCGGTGGCGACTACCGGGGACGGGCGGCGGGCGACGGACGATAGGCGACCGGCGTGACGGAACGCAACGGATGCGCGGTGCCTTCGTGAAATAGCGCGGTGCACTCTCCACGCATCACTTGAGAAAGCCGGTCGCCGCACGCTGTTCGTCCATCGTCCGTCCCCCGTCGCCGGCAAGTGCCTAGCTGCACGCGGTACGCCACGCTACTATGTCGCGTGCTTCCGCTCATTGGAATTGCGATCGTCGTCGCCGGCTTCGCGCTGCGACTCAATCCGCTGGCCGTCGTCGTCGCCGCGGCAATCGCGACTGGACTCGCCGCCGGACACACGCTCGTCGACGTGATCGCGGCGTTCGGCAAAGCCTTCATCGAGAGCCGCACCGTTCCAGTCGTCTGGCTCGCGCTCCCGGTGATCGGATTGCTCGAGCGCGCGGGGCTCAAAGAGCGCGCGCGCATCGTCGTCTCTGAGATTCGGGTTGCGACGACCGGCCGCCTGTTGCTCGTCTACCTCTCGCTGCGACAGATCACCGCCGCGCTCGGACTCACGTCGCTCGGCGGACAGGCGCAGATGGTGCGCCCGCTGATCTCACCGATGGCGGAAGCGGCGGCCGAAGCACGGCTCGGCCAGATCGACGACGCGACGCGGTTTCGCATTCGAGCGCACGCCGCCGCGGCCGACAACGTCGGCGTCTTCTTCGGCGAAGACATCTTCATCGCGATCGGCTCGATTCTGCTCATCCGCGGATTTCTCGATCAGAACGGGATTCACGTCGAAGCAACGAGTCTCGCCGTCTGGGCGGTTCCAACCGCGATCGCAGCGTTCGTGATCCATGGTGTGCGCGTGCTGTTGCTCGATCGGCAGCTGGCGAAAGCGGCGAGGGCGCCAATGCCGGAATCGTCTCACGTCTCGAGCGCGGCGGTCGCGGAATGATCACGCTCGAATTCGTCAATGTGCTGATGGGACTCATGATGGCCGGCGTCGCCATCGTGAACATTCGGGATCGAGCAAACGCGAGGCGATACAACAACGCGGTGTTCTGGGGTTTGTACGCGGTCACGTTCCTCTTCGGCTCGTATCTCCCGAACGTCGTGAACGGCCTCGTCGTCATCGCGATGGTGCTCGTGCTGGTCTTCGGCAAGCTCGGGCCCGCGCCGGCAGAGGCCACGACCAAAGCCGAGCGAGAGGCATCCGCGCGACGGTGGGGGAATGCGCTCTTCATTCCGGCGCTAACGATTCCCGCCGTGACGCTCCTCGGCACGTTCGCGTTCAAAGGCTTCACGATCAACGGCGCGCCGCTGGTCGATCAAAGGCAGATCACGCTGATCTCGCTTGGCCTCTCGACGGTCGTCGCCCTCCTCGTGGGAATGCTGATGCTCCGCCCGCCCGCCGCTGCACCGATCGCCGAGGCGCGCCGGTTGATGGATGCGGTGAGTTGGGCCGCCGTGCTGCCGCAGGCGCTCGCCGCCCTCGGCGCGATGTTCGCGCTTGCCGGCGTCGGACCGATCATCGCCGGCCTCGTACAGAGATGGATTCCACTGAATACGCCTTTCTCAGCGGTACTGGCGTACGCGCTGGGAATGGCGATCTTCACGGCCATCATGGGGAATGCCTTCGCCGCGTTTCCCGTGATGACCGCCGGCATCGGACTGCCGCTCGTCGCGCACAAGTTCGGCGGTGACATCATCGTGATGGCCGCGGTGGGAATGCTGTCTGGATTTTGTGGAACGCTCACGACGCCGATGGCGGCGAACTTCAACATCGTTCCGGTGGCGCTGCTCGAGCTGCCGGACCAGTACGCGGTGATCAAGGCGCAGATTCCGACGGCGATCCTCTTGCTTGCGGCGAACATCGTCATCATGTACGTCTTCGTTTATCATCGATGATCACGACCACGACGGCGGCGACGTTCACGCCAGCGATTGCGGCGCGCTTCGCGTCGCTCGTGCTGTCACACGCGACACGCGAGTATCCCAACAAGCTCGACCACGTGTTGAACGGTCCGGACGACCTCCGCTCGCCGCGCCGTCTGCACCCCGTGTTCTTCGGCAGCTTCGACTGGCACTCGAACGTGCACGGCTACTGGCTGCTCGCGACCATCCATCGCCGATTCCCGGAGCTCGGCGACGTTCGTGAGCAGATCCGCGCGCTCTTCGATGAGCAGTTCACGGAGCGCAACATCGAGGATGAGTTGATCTATCTCCGGCAGCCGTCGCGCGGAACGTTCGAGCGTCCATACGGCTGGGCATGGATGCTGATGCTCGGTGCGGAGTTGGCGCGCCACGACTCCGACGAAGGTCTCCGCTGGTCGCGCCTGGTGCGTCCGCTCGACGAGGAGTTCGCGCGACGCTTCACAGAATTCTTACCGAAGGCGATCTATCCGATTCGCGTCGGCACGCACTTCAATACCGCGTTCGCCCTCGCCCTCGCCCTCGAGTACGCCGACACGATCCACGATCTCACGTTCGGCGACATGCTGCGTGCGAAAGCGATCGAGTGGTACGACGACGACGCCGACTGCCAAGCCTGGGAGCCGAGCCTCGATGACTTCCTGTCGTCGGCGCTCATCGAAGCGGAGTGCATGCGCCGAGTGCTCGACGCGGAGCGCTGGACGGAATGGATGCAGCGATTCCTGCCCTTCGTCGCCGCGAAGGATCCGCCGACGCTGTTCACGCCTGTGACGGTCAGCGACCGAACCGACGGCAAGATCGCGCATCTCGACGGACTCAACTTGAGTCGCGCGTGGTGCTGGCGCTCGATCGCTACACACTGGAACGAAACCGACGTGCGTCACGCGATCGCGCACGAGGCCGCCGATCGTCACCTCGCGGCCAGCCTGCCATACGTCGCCGGCGATTACATGGGCGAACACTGGCTTGCTACGTTCGCGGCGCTCGCACTACTGGCCGGATAGCTAACTACTAACGGCGCGAGCAGCCGAAAAGCGCGGACAGCCGAACGGCGCGGACAGCCGAAAAGCGCGGACAGCCGAAAAGCGCGGACAGCCGAAAAGCGCGGACAGCCGAACGGCGCGGACAGCCGAAAAGCGCGGACAGCCGAAAAGCGCGGACAGCCGAAAAGCGCGGACAGCCGAGGGCGCCAACGCGGAAACGGCGATGCGGTAAGTGCTCGCCTTGTACGTGTTCGCGCCTGTGGGGGTTCGCGCCGTTCGGCTGTTCGCGCGGTTCGGCTGTCCGCGCCGTTCGGCTGTCCGCGCCGTTCGCCGTTCTATCGGTTTCTTCTTTCTGCGTCGAACGCCAGAACTGCTTCTACTAATGCCGACGTGTCGTACCGCACCGGATCGGTGGTTGGCAATCCGGTCTCCTTCTCGACACGCGCAATCGCCGCGCGCGCGTCGATGTCCGACAGATCCGCAGTGTTGAGCGATACGGCGATCGTCTTCGCCGGACGAAGCGGCGCCGCGATCGACTCGTGAAGCTGAATCACGTCGCGCAGCGGAGGAATCGGCAGCCAGTCGTTGTGGCGGAACGTGCGACGCGACGGCTGATGGCACATGATCATCGCATGCGGCAAACTGCCATGCAGCAGCCCGAGCGACACACCCGAGTAGCCTGGGTGCAGAATCGAGCCTTGGCCTTCGACGAGCACGATGTCCGAATCCTTCGCCGCGCGGAGCGTCACGGCTTCGGCGGCGCCGGCGATGAAGTCGGCGACGACCGCGTCGACGCAGACGCCCCAGCCTTCGATGAAGATTCCCGTCTGACCCGTCGGCGCGAAGGCAGCGCGATGTCCACGCCCCTTCAAGGCAGCTCGCAGCTGCAGCATGACGGTCATCTTGCCAATGTTCGCGTCCGTACCAACGGCGAGTAGCACGGTGGCGTTGCTGTTTCGGACGCGGCCTGTCCCAACCGGGAGATCGGCTGGCGGGCGCCGAACATCATGGAGCGCGACGCCACGCTGCCGAGCAAGCGAGGCGAGTGCCGGGTCGTCGCTGACGAACACGTGAAGGCCGTTCCAGATGTCCAACCCGCGGTCGATCGCCTTGTGAATCGCCGCGCTGAGCTCGCGAGGAAACCCCGCACCATGCATGGCGATACCGACGAGCAGCGCATCCGCGCCCGCCGCAATGCCCTCTTCGATCGTGGCGACGATCGGAATGTCGCCGCCAAAGCCGAGGACGTCGAATACGCGCTTGCCTGCCTGACGGCTATCGACAACCGCTGCGACCTGATCGCCCGAGTAGCGGACGACCGAGTTGCCGGTTTTCGAGGAGGGCGTTCCGAACTGTCCTTCGGAGTAGATCAGGTAGCGGGGCATGGCACGAAACAAAAACTGCCAGGTTCGATCACGAAACCCCTCTGAACCCCGGCCAGGCGAATGTCCGGTGGGCGCTCGCTCGCTGGGCTGTCGCGCGGTAGTTTCTCCATCGGCTCCCTTTCGGTCGAGGCATACATGTTGGCTGTTCGTCGCGTCGGTTTCGCGGTTCTCCTTCTCGCTCCCACGGCGATCGTGGCTCAGAACCCCAACATCAAGGTTGGGCCGCCGCGCGGAACGGTCATCGTCGTCGGCGGCGGCTCGATGGGACCGGAGATCTACAATCGGTTCATCGAGGCGGCGGGCGGGCCGAACGCGCTGATCATCGACGTCCCCACCGCTGGTGGCGACTCGGTCTACACGCAGGACGCGCCTGGTACCCGCGGCTGGCGCCAAGCCGGCGCGAAAAACATCTATGTCCTGCACACCAAGGACAAGAAGCTCGCTGACGCCGATAGCTTCGCCGCGCTCGTTTCCAAGGCCGGCGGCGTGTGGTTCGAGGGTGGCCGCCAGTTCCACCTCGTGAACTCGTACGGGGGCACCAAGACCGAGCAGGCGTTCCACGACGTCCTAGCGCGCGGCGGCGTCGTCGGCGGATCCTCGGCCGGCGCGTCGATCCTCGGCAGCTTTCTCGTTCGCGGCGAGCCGTCCAACAACAACTTCATCATGGACTCGCCGAACTACGAGAAGGGGTTCGGCTTCCTGCGGAACGTCGGCATCGACCAGCACGTCGTTGCGCGGGAGCGGCTTCCCGATCTCGCCGACTCGATCATGCCGAAGTATCCGAATTTGCTGGCGATCTCCGAAGACGAAGGCACCGCCTGGGTCGTGAAGGGCGACACCGCGACGATCGTCGGCCGTAATAAGGCATTCGTCTACGGCGGCAAGGATGCCACCGACCCCGGCGCGCCGTTCCTCACGCTGCATCCAGGCGACACCTACAACCTGTCGACGCGGCACGTGATTCGGCGCGCGAGCGAGGGTGCTCCCGTCACCGAAGCATTCGTCGACGACCTGCTCAAGAAGTACACGAATCCCTCTGCCCGCGGCGCGACGGTTCTCGTCGCCCAGAACGGGTCCGTATTCGTGAATAAGTCCTATGGCATCGGGCCGCAGGCCAAGTACATGCCGACGACCACCGTTCCCCAGTTCGACGTCGGCGGAATCACCGCCGTCTTCACGGCACTCTGCTCCCAATTGCCTGATCCGCCGGCTCGCGGCAACGCGGGCGCGGACGCCGCCGGTCGCGCTGGTGCGGGTCGTGCAGGCGCCGGCGGACGTGGCGGGGCCGGGCGCGGCGGCGCGGCAGCCACGGGAACTCCGCTTCAGAACTGCGTGCAGCGACGCATTTCGACCCCGATCGGCATGCATAAGACCACGGCAACTCCGGACGGCAGCGTCGAGTCGAGCGTCGATGAGCTCTATCGCCTCGCCCTCGGTCTCGAGAACCCGCGGACGTATGGCGGCAACGGCGCGAATGCGGTGACGGTCGATTACACGAAAGGTTGGCAATCAGACACATATCATGGCGCCACGCGATTGAGCGCGTTCGGCGTGACCGGCGGCAAGCGCAGTGCGTTCGTGCGCATTCCGGACAAGCACGCGACGATCATCATTCTCACGAACGACGATACGGCGGACGCGAAATCGATGACCGACAAAATCGCCGACCGATTGCTCGCGAACTAGCCCCATGTGAAGTCCCGGCAGCGTAAGCGCGACCGGTTGTTCCGGCTGACCCTCGTCTTCGCTCCGGCGGCGATTGTTCTTGCCGCCGGGGCGGCGTCGTATGCGGCGCAACGCGATGGCATGGAAACTCGGGACTGGGTCTTCCATTCGCGCAACGTGCTCGATGCGTCGACACATCTGCTCACCGCACTCCTCGACGCTGAAACGGCCCAGCGCGGCTACGTCATCACGCACGATACCGCCCTGCTGCAGCCGTATGTCGGCACGCGCGCGCGCGCCGACACCTCGCTCGGTCGTTTGCGCGAGCTGACCCGCGACAATCCTATCGAGCAGTTGCGCCTCGACACGCTCGTTCATCGGACCAACGCTCGGTTCGCGACCATCGACTCGACGATCAACCTCATGCGTCAGAACGATGTTCGCGCCGCCGCGAGCGAAATCGAGAACGGTGGGGGGCCAGTGATGATGCGCGACGTTCGCCGACTCATCGACGGGATACAGGCGGACGAGGAGTCGCTCCTTCTGGAGCGTCAGCACGAGGAGCTTCGTGCGCGTCGCGTCGCCCGTTTGGTGCTCGTCGCGAGCACACTGATCGCGGGACTGTTGGCCTTCCTGGCGAATCGCACGCTCGGTCGGGCCCTCGACGATCGAGAGCGTTTCATGGCCGATATCGAAACGGCGAATGAACGCCTGCAGGAGCAAGCCGTCGAGCTCGAAGCGCAGTCGGAAGCCGCGCAGGCGGCCGCGCTCGAGGCGGAACACGCCACCGAGCACGCGACGTCGGCGCTCGAGGCCGTCGAGGAATCGGAGCGTCGCGCGTCTCGTTTGCAGCAAGCCACAGAGGCATTCAGCAGCGCACTCTCGCTCGACGATGTCGCGCAGTTGATCATCGATCAAGCGCTGTCGGCGCTCGATGCGCATTCCGGTATCATCGGCGCCGTCGAAGACGAGGGCGAGGTGCGCGTGGTCGCGACCCGCGGCGTCGGGGACACGACACCGGGACAGACGATCGATCCCAATCGCCTGACGCCGCTCAACGCCGCCGTGCAGGAGGCGCGTCCGATCATTCTGGGCTCGCGCGACGACGTGCGCGAGCGATTTCCCGACATCGTCGCGCGCCATGAGGCTGACGGCATTCGTGCGGTCGCGGCGTTTCCGATCGAGAACAACGGCCGCGTCGTCGGTGGTCTGCTCGTGCGCTTCACGCGACCACGTGTGCTCTCGGCCAACGATAGCTCGTTCATGGCCGCGATGTCTCGCATCGCCGGTGAAGCGCTCGAGCGCGCACGCCTGTTCGAGGCCGAACGCAGCGCAAGGAACGCCGCCGAGTCGGCGAACCGAGCGAAGGCTGCATTTCTCGCGTCGATGAGTCATGAGCTCCGAACGCCGCTGCAAGCGGCGTTGGGTTTTGCGCAGCTCATTCGCTCCGGGCTGTATGGGCCAATCACGCCCGATCAAGCCGAGATTCTCGGTCGCGTGGAGCGAAGTCAGACGCATCTCACGCGGCTGATCGACGACATTCTCGACTTCGCGCGCCTGGAAGCCGGGCGCATTCGCATGAATGTCGAAGACGTCTCGGTTGGCGAGGTGATCATGCAGCTCGGCCCGCTCGTCGAACAACAGGCAGCGAAGAAAGGGATCGATCTCCAGCTCTCCAAGCCCGAGTCACCGGTCGTGGTCACGGCGGATCGACACCGCCTGCAACAGATCCTCGTGAACCTCGTCGGCAACGCGATCAAGTTCACGCCATCGTCGCGCATCATCCGCGTGGCGGCGGGCACCGAAGGTGAGATGGCCAGGATCCGCGTGTCGGACAACGGGCCGGGAATCCCCGCGGACCGTCTGCAGTCGATCTTCGAGCCGTTCGTCCAGGTGAACGAGGGACACACTCGCACGCACGCCGGTGTGGGCTTGGGCCTTGCGATCAGTCGCGACCTCGCGCGCGCGATGGGCGGCGATCTCACCGTCGAAAGTGAGCTCGGTGCCGGGTCGACGTTCTATGTCACGCTGCCGCTCGCGGTGTCGTCGGATGGCCATGCGGAGCGCACCGAGGGATCTGCCGTCACGCGCGGTTGAGGGCCGGTTTTCCGTTAAGAAGTCATAAAGAACGACTCGGGCGCGATGTGGTCCCCTCGCCGACATTCAAGCTCGACGGAGGCCGACCGATACTCATCGCGTGCAGTCTTCGAACGCCGGAACCCAGCGACTCTCCCCCACTCAGGAATCGCTCCTCCCAGCCGGCTGATTCTTCATTCACCTCTTTGGGCAGTTGGGGGAGCGTCATGACCATCTCAGGAGTCGGCTCGTCGCAGGTCACGAGCCCGGTGTACCCCGCGTCCAGCGCTGACGCGACGTCGTCCTCGGATCCATCCGATAGCGCGAGTCTCCGCCGCTCGCAGCGCACGCAATTCCGCAGCGACTTCGCATCGCTGCTGAGCGCCGTGAAGTCAGGCGACATGTCCGCAGCGCAGCAGGCGCTGACGGCTGTGCAGAAAGATCAAGGCGCCGCCGGCGCGACGTACTCGAGTCAATCCACGCAGGGCAAAGGGCCGTTGTCGAATGATATTCAGTCGCTGTTCACGGCAGTGCAGCAGGGCGACTCGTCAGCGGCGCAGCAGGCGCTCACGCAATTCCAGACGGATGCGCATCAGCAGATGCAGTCGCGCGCCGCCGGTGGACACGGGCATCATCACCACCATCACTCGTCGACTGACGCGACGTCGGCAACGACCTCGCCGACGGACGACACGAGCGCGCTGATCCGAACCGCGACGACGAACGAGTAAGTGGTCTACGCGTCCGAGTGGCCCAGCGACCGCTCGGGCGCGACGATGTCGCGCACGCGCTGCTTGAGATCCTTGAGCTCAGCGTGTCGTCCTTCCGCAGCGCGCGACCACAGCGTGTGTCCGTCGAGTCGCACGTCAAAGATACCGCCGGTTCCTGGCACGAGCGCTACTTCACCGAGCTCAGATTGAAACGTGGTGAGTAGCTCTTGCGCGAGCCACGCGGCTCGGAGGAGCCATCGGCATTGCGTGCAGTACTCGATCTCGAGGCGTGGCGACTTCGGCATGCTTGCAAGGTAGTTCGTCGCTCGGCTTGTGTCAGGACGACGAACGGCCGCTCGATGAAGCATCAACGATGAGATACGGACGCGAACGGAGACAGCAACGGACACCAACGGGACGACGCGTAAAAAAAACGTCGTCTCTGTTTGTGTCCGTTGCAGTTCAGAGCCGTTAGTTGTCCGTATCTAATCGTTGATGCCTGAGCTGCGCAGCGATCAGGCTCAACGAAATACCGTACACCCGCGACGCTCGAGCTCATCCAACCAGGACGGATACGTCTCGATCGGATTCCAACGAAGGTCGAGCTTCTCGAGCGGCAACGACGCCAACGTCTCCGGCACTCTCGTGAGTCCGTTCGCGCGCGCGTCGATGTAGCTCAGCTTCCGGCAGTTCGCGATGGTCGGCGGCCAGTCCGACACGCGATTCCCGCGAAGATTGAGCTCGAACAGTTGGTTGAGTCGTCCCAACGACGGCGGCAGCGCGGTCAGCCGGTTCGCTTCGAGATTCAACTTTCGAAGATTCTCGAGCGCGCCAATCGACTCGGGGAGCTCGTTGATGTCGTTCCGCGCGCCGTGAAGCTCGCGAAGTCGATTGAGCTTGCCGATCGACGACGGCATCGACGAGATGCGATTGTCCGTGAATCGGAGCTCGACGAGCCCCGTCATCTCGCCGATCGAATCGGGCAGCCGCGTGAGCTGGTTCTCGCTGACGTTCAGGTATCGCAGGCGAGCGAGCTTGCCGATCGTCGCCGGGAGCGTCGTGAGCTGATTGTCGCTGAGGTACAGATAATCGGAGAGTCCCGCGAGATCGCCGATCGCCTCCGGCACCTCGCGCAGTTGATTGTGCCCGAGATCGATGAGCCGAACCTTCGCGAGTTTGCCGATGCGGTCGGAGATCGACGTCAACTTGTTGTTCGAGACGTTGAAGATCTCGATCGCGGTTTCGCCCCACACCGCGTCGGGCAGCGTCGTGAGCTCCGTGTGTCGAATGGTGAGATCGTGCGGCATCGCTAGGGTCTCACTGAGCCGGTGGCCACTTTGAGGTCATGGATGTCGAACAGACGTCCGCCTCGGATGACGTGCTCCACCGTTCGCAGGTCACTCCCATGCTCGGCGGGCTTGCCGTCGACGATGCTGACATCGGCCACTTTGCCCGGTGTGAGGCTGCCGTAGTCTTTGTCGTCCCACCGAATCGCTGCTGCTCACGGTCGGCCGAGGACGCTGCTTAGAAGCCCAGGCGTTCGCCGATCCACTCGCGAAACCGCCTAAAGACGCTCTTCTTCATTCCCGAGGCGCCATGCCTCAACCAACGGGAATCCCGTTTCGGACGAGGAGCATGGCAGCGGCTCGGCGTGTCGTGCAACAAACTTCACGACACCTCGTGACGCAGGGCGCCGTTCGCACGCTCGATCGCCAGTCGACTCCAACGAGCCGAGCATGCCGCATCGGACGCGTATACCACGCGGGAACCAAGAGGCCCACGCCCGCGGCGAGAGTCCACGGAAGCTTGCGATGAGCCATACGCCGCCTGAATACACCGCCGGCGTGAATCCGACTCGAGCTGTTCGGTGACTTTCAGTACGCCGACCCGCATATTCTTTGCCGTCCCGAACGGCAAAGCCGCTCCCATGTCGCCCGACACCGCTTCCGAGTTGAACGTGCCCGCCTCGATGACCGCGCAGTCGCGCGAACCAGCCGTGCTGCTGGTCATCGGAATCGTGTTGTTGCTGATCTCGCGCGTCGGTGCCGCCGAGCCCGGAACGTGGGTGATGGAAGTGTTTCCGATCTTCATCGCCGTTCCACTTCTCGTCGCCACGGCGAAACGGTTTCCGCTCACGCCGCTCGCGTATCGGTTGATCTTCGTGCACGCGATCATCCTGATGGTTGGCGGGCACTACACGTACGCGAAGGTCCCGCTCGGCTTTTGGATGCAGCGCACTTTTCATTTCTCTCGCAATCATTACGATCGCATCGGTCACCTGGCGCAGGGATTCGTTCCAGCGATCATCACGCGCGAAGTGCTGCTGCGCCGCTCGCCACTGGTGCGCGGGAAATGGCTTTTCTTTCTCGTCTCTGCCGTGTGTCTGAGCATCAGCGCGTGCTATGAATTCATCGAGTGGGCGGCCGCCGAGATCGGCGGATCGCAGGCCGACGCATTCCTCGGCACGCAGGGCGACGTATGGGACACGCAATGGGATATGCTCATGGCGTTGATCGGCGCGCTCGTCGCGCAGATCACGCTTGCGCGCGTTCACGATCGAGAGCTTTCCGTGCTTTCGAGCGACTCGAAGTCGCTCTAGCCCGGCGACGAGCGAAGCAGCCGCACGAGGCCAACGCCCGTCGACGCGCCGAGCAAGAGCCCGCCGATACCGACGATGGCCAGATACAACAACGCACCGGCGAGGCCGCGAATCGCATGGCCTCGCGTCAGCGTGTCGGCCGATCCGGCTGCAAGCGCAGCGAGCGTCCAGCCGAATGCGCTGATCAGGATCCACCAGCCAGCTTGCCGTGCTCGCTACGCGGCGGGCCCTCGCTCGAAGCAATCCAGACCTGACGTCAGCAGGACTTGCAGTTGTGGTTGTTCTTTGCGCCGAGCTTCTCGAGCAACGCGATCGTCGAAAGGAACGGAGGAATGCGCTGCACTGGCCCGTTCGCCATGTCGACGGTCGTTTGGCCTTTTCGACTGACCACCTTCACGTCGCCGCCCTTCGAGACAAGATACGTAATCAGATCGTTGTCACCGCGCGTCGCTGCGTTGTGAAGCGCCGTATATCCATTGAAGTCGCGCAGGTTCACGTCCATGTGCAGCTCTTCGACGAGATACTTCATTGCCGGCAGCCAGGCGTCTGGTGCATGCTGATGCGCGTTCGCCGCGAAACCGTCGCCGTAACCCACGCCCGACGCCGCGTGGATCGCGTACACGCCTGGTCCGCCGACGGGAACAGGCGGGAGTCCCGACGGATCGGTCTTCGCGGTGGAGTCGAGCTCCGCGGGCGCATCAGGATTCTGCAAACGGCCCGGCGGCTTCAGTGTCGGAATCATCGGATCCGCGCCGTGGGCGATGAGGAGCTTCATCGCCGGCACGTCGAGACCGTATGCCGCGCGCCAGAACGGCGTCGCGCCCGCTGTGTTCACGCCGAGCAGATCGAAGATGTACGACATGTACCACAGGTGCTTCGTCAGCCGAGCATTCGGATCGGCACCCTTGTTGAGCAAATCCTCCATGAGCGCGAGATACGTGATGGTCTGCTTCGTTCGCGCGGCCGGCTGCGGATACGACGCCTTCGGAATCCACTGCATGTTGATCGTGGCGTACAGCGGCGTCGCACCCGCATCGCTCGCGAGCTTTGGATTGGCGCCGCGATCGAGCAACAGCTTCGCGAGATCGAACTGACCGTTGATCGTTGCGATCAAGAGCGGGCTCGAGTGATCGCCGGCGCTCACTTCGTTGATGTCAGCGCCCGCTTTGAGGAGCGCGAGCGTCGCGTCGACATTGCCTTCGCGCACGGCGTACAGCAGCGCAGTGAGGCCGCCCTTGTTTCCGACCAGTTCTCCGAACGAGAGTCCGCGTCCGTTCAGCGCGCGCGCCGAATCGCTGCCAGCGCCGCGACCACCACCAGGAATTCCTGCGCCTTGTCCGCCGCGGCCACCACCGCCACCGCCTCGCGCAATGAGTTGCGCCGACGCGGCAGCGTTAGCGACTGCAGGATTGTCCGCCGCGCGCATTGCGGCGATGCGCCGAGTGTAGGCCTGCGTTGCCGCGCGCTCAATGCTGTCGAGCTTCGGAACGTTCTCCACCTTCGACGTCGCCGAGAGGTCGGCGCCTTTGCTGACCAGGACTCGGATCGCGTCGGCGCGGTTGGCCGCGGCGGCCCACATGAGTGGAGTTTGCCTGAACGCCGAGTCGCGAGCGTTGACGATCGCACCCTTATCCAGCAGCGCTGAAACCGATTCGGCGGTTCCTTCAGCAGCGGCGAAATGAAGTGGCGTCGCGCCGCCCGTGCTCGACACCGGATTCGGATTTGCGCCGGCAGCGAGAAGTGCCTTGATGATCGCGGGTTTGCCCGCGCGCGCCGCCAAATGCAGCGGAGTGTAATTCCCGTTGCGCGTCGTGGCGTCGAGTCGCGCGCCGGCGACGACGAGCATGCGTGCTTCGCCCGCGTCGCCGCGCTGCGCGGCCCAGTGCAGCGCCGTCATTCCATCGCCCTGCGCTCCGTTCACGTCGGCGCCTTGCTTGATCAGCGTGCGAACCTGTGCACTGTCGCCTCGCATCGCCGCATCGGCGACTGGCGAATCGCCCGGACCTCGAGCAGCGAACAGCGTCGCGACCATCGCGACGACGAGCGACGCATTACGCATAGGGCTTGAGCGTGAACGGTGTCGTGCTGTCGCCGAACGACTTCAGCTCGGGAAGTCCGAGCGATTGAAGCGCTGTGAGCATGACGTTCGCCATCGGCGTTCCATCCGGCGCCTTGAGGTGCAGGTTGCCCGCGAGCTGGCCGTTCGCCTTGCCCATCAGCAACAGCGGGCAGCGCCGGTGATTGTGCACGTTCGGATCGCCCATCGGCGAGCCGTACAGGATCATCGTCTTGTCGAGCAGATTCTTGTCGCCTTCCTGGATGCTCTTCAGCCGATCGAGGAAGTACGGCAGCATGCCGACGTGATATTTGTTGATCAGGAAGAACTCTTTCACGCCGCGCTCGGTGCCGCCGTGATGCGACGCCGGATGGAACGGCTTCTCCGATCCGCTCTCGGCATACACCCGGCTCGAGCCGTCGCGGCCCATCTTGAACGAGAAGACGCGAGTGATGTCGGCGGCGAACGCCAGCGCCTGAATGTCGAACATCAACTTCACGTGTTCTTCGAACGAGTCGGGCACGCCCACCGGCGCGCCGGGAAGCTCGCGCTGCTCGCCGGACGCATTGCGCGCCTCGACGCGCTGAATGCGGCGTTCGACTTCTCGAATGTCTTCGATGTACCGGTCCATCCGGTTCCGGTCCTCGGGTCCCAACGTCTTCTTGAGCGAATTCATCTCGCTCGCGACGAAGTCGAGAATGCTGCGGCGATCCATCCGTCGCGCGGCTCGCTCTTCCGAGCTGCCGCCAAGTCCGAACAACTTCTCGAACGCGACGCGCGGATCGCGAATGACGGGCAGCGGTTCGGTGGCGGACGACCAGCTGATCGAATCGGTGTAGACGCAGGCGTACCCGTACGCGCATCCGCCGGCCTGGTCGACGTTCTCGATGCACAGCTGCATCGACGGAATCGGCGTGTCCTGCCCGAAGCGCTGCGCGTAGATCTGGTCCAGCGAGGTGCCGGCGTAGATGTCCGACCCCTCCGTTTGGCGCGGATGCGTCTGCGTCAGATAGACGGCGCTCGACCGGAAGTGATCGCCGCCGATCTCCTTCGGGATGACCGGCTCGGCGCCTCGGCAGTCGGTACCGCTCACGATCGTGAGATAGTCGCGGAACGGCTCGAGCGACTTGAGCGCTGTGGGGCTCAGATCGAAATCGTGGCCGAGCCCCGATGGCGACCAGAGGTTCAGCTTGGCGCCGATGTCGTTGCAGCCAGCAGCCCCGTGCACCATCTCGATCGCGACGAGCCGTGTGCGGTCGACGCCGGCTGTGTGCGCGGCTGTGCGCCACAGCTTTCCGGCTGGCACCATTGCGTCAAGGAAGGGCAGGGCGAAGGTCGCGCCCATTCCGCGCACGAATGTGCGTCGCGCGAGTGGCTTGTCGGTGAGGAAATGCATCTGGCGATGCTCCTATCGTCCTGAGGCGGACGTCAACGAGATGAACACGAATCCAATCGAAAGCAAATCGAGAGCAATGCGCTAACTCGGGCCACTGCGAGCTTCAGAGATTCAACAAGTGAACACGAATCAGACCAAAACAATGGCATCCAACCGATGCTCTTCTGACTATCATCTCGCCGCGACGCCACTCGAACCCGTCGTTGCTTTTTGGGTTTGTGAAAAGAAGTCAGTTCTACTTTGTCTCGCCGCGACGCTACTCAGCCTTATTTGGTTCGATGGAATCGTTTTGGTTTGATGAAATCCCTTTGTTTCCTGCCTGCCTTGCGACCGCGCGTCCAGGGTCAGCCGACTGTTAGTTGGTCGGCACGCTCTTCATGCGGAACGCATCACTCTTGATCACGCCGAGAATGAAGTCCTGAGCACGATCCCCATTCGCCTCGGCGTCGGCGGCGATCTTCCGAATCGTTGGCCCGTCGTAGTACTCGGCGCGGCGGCCGAGCGCATAGACGAGCAAGTTCTGCGTGAACGTGCGAATGAGCGGCGTCGGGCGTTTCATTAGCGCGCGCTCGAGCTCCGCGAGATTCGATATTGTGGTGCCGTCATAGAGCATTCCGCGCGAGTCGATCGGTGATCCGTTCTCGCGCGTGCGCCACTGACCCATCACGTCGAAGTTGTCGAGCGCGAGGCCGATCGGATCCATGTACTGATGACAGGACGAGCACTGCGGACTCGCGCGGTGCTGCTCCATGCGTTCGCGCGTCGTCAGCAGACGACCGTCCTTGGCGCCTTCGGTCTTCTCCAGATCCGGAACGTTCGGCGGCGGCGGTGGAGGTGGTGAGCCGAGCAGTACTTCCATGACCCACTTGCCGCGTAACACCGGCGACGTGCGATTCGCCTGCGACGTGAGCATCAGAACGCTGCCCTGTCCGAGCAGGCCGCGCCGCCGATCGTCGGGATACGTGACTCGTCGAAATTCCGGGCCGCGCACGCCAGGAATTCCGTAGTGCCTCGCGAGCGCTTCGTTGATGAACGTGTAGTCCGCGCTGAAGAGCTCGAGCACGCTCTTGTTCTCGCGAACGATGTCGTCGAAGAACAGCTCCGTCTCGCGACGCATGTCATCGGCGAGCTGCTGGCGGAAGTTCGGGAACTGCAGCGCGTCTGGATGAACCTTGTCGATGTCCTGCAAGCGCAGCCACTGCGCGGCGAATCGCGTCGAGAGCGCTTCGCTCCGAGGATCGGCGAGGAGCCGCTTCGCCTGTGCTTCGAGGACGTCGGGCTTGGAGAGCTCGTGATGCTGTGCAAGCGAGATGAGCGTCTCGTCCGGCGGCGCGCCCCACAAAAAGAACGAGAGACGGGACGCCAGGTCGGCATCGTTGATCGCGTAGCGCTGGCCGGCTTTCGCTCCGGACGGAACTTCCTCGAATCGGAAGATGAAATGCGGACTCGCGAGAATGGCTTCCAGTGCTTCACGAATGCCGGTTTCGAAGCCGCCGCCATGTCTCGACGCGCCGCGATCATAGAACGCCATCAGGGCTTTCAGATCGTTCGCCTCGAGCGGACGTCGATACGCCGCGCTGCCGAGCTCTGTCACGATTTTCGTCGCGCACGGGCGCGCTTCTTCAGGCGACGTCGGGCGGCAGGTGAAAATGCGCCTGCGCGTCGGTGTCTCGGAGACGCCGGTCGGATTGAACGGGCCTCGGACGAACATCACCTGCACGTGCGGCAGATTGGTCACGCCGTACTGGTGGCCGATGTCCGTGTCGGCGATGCTCGCGCCAATGGGCGCGAGATTGTCGTTCACGGGTCCTTCGAACGTCCGCAGGAACGCCGCGCTCACTCGCTGCGGACCCGCGCGCACGAGCACCTTCGGCGTCCGCAGCTCCATGCCGTTCGGATCCGCCTGCGACATGCCGCGCGGAATGTCGAGCAGCGCGACGCGTTCGCCGTTCACTGAGACTTCCACCTTCTCATCGAACGGCGACGACGACCCGTACAACTGGCCAGTCGGAATCGCGTGCAGCGACACGGCGAAGATATACTCGCCGTCGGCCGGAAAGTTGTGAATGACCGACACGCCGCCGCGCGTTCCAACGGGCGCGCCGTCGACGTGGTCCCACTGCGATGCGAGGCGCGGAACCTTGTACGCTGCCGTTCGCGCGCTCGCGTGCGGGTCGCCGACGGCGAGAAGACTGATTTCGCTCGCGGCGTCGAGATACGCGTCGAGCGTCGTAGCCGACGGTGTCTGCACGTCGGCGATGTTGTCGAAGTTCGCGCTCTTGGTGTCGAGCGGCAGCCAGTTCCCCGCGTCGACCTCGAGGCCGAGGAGATCCATGATCGACCGTTCGTACTCGGCGCGGTTCAGCCGTTGGAACGTGCGCGTGCCCGGTTCGGGCGAGGTTTGCGCGCGCTGGTCCAGCACCCGTTCGATCGCGCTCGCGAGCTGTACGAGCGTATCGCCGCGCGGCGTGCCCTTGGTATTGGGCGGCGGCATCATCCCCGCGCGAAGCTTGGTGATCATGCGCTCCGCGATCTCGGGCGTGTGATCGGACTTGGCGACGTCGAACTCCTCCAGCGACATGTCGCCCGCCATGACCGTCGGGTTGTGACAGTCCGTGCAGAAGTTTCGCACGACGGCGGTCAGCGTCTCGACAGGGATCGGCGCGGGAGCGCGCGCCGCCTGAAGGGTGCGAGAGCCGGAGCTGGCGGAATAAATCGCCAGGGTGAAACAGACGCCGGACACGCTCGCGGCGACGAGTGACTTCATTCGTGTCTCCCGGCGATTGGGCTGAACGGCGGAGCTGCTGCGCTCGCGACTCCTACTATAGTGCTTTCAATCAGCCACCGAGGCAACGGCGACCTCGGATCTCCCCAAAATGCAAAAACGGCCACGCTTTCGCGTGGCCGTTTGCGGTTGAGCTCTGAGGATTACGAGCGACGGCGGCGCATGAAGCCGAGCGCCCCAACGACACCCGGCGCCAGCATCGCGAGCGTGGCCGGCTCAGGGGTTGACGTCACCGGCGGATTCGTCGTGGCGACGATGCTGCCGGTGAACTGCGCATTCGTCTGTCCCGGCGTCACCGAGACGCTGTTGACCGTCAGCGAGTAGGTGCCGGTCTGGTTTCCGCTGGCGAACGGAATGTTGTTGATCGTCGTCGGGTTGAACATGAAGTTCACACCCCCGTTCGCCGCGCTGGCAACGACGCCGAAAATGGAGGCGAAGAACGTCTGGCTCGTCGTCTGTGGCGACGTGAACGCGATCAAAAGCTGGAACGGGACATTGTTGTAGAAGGTTGGCGCCCCGGTGAGTGAGATCGCGCCGAAGTTGTTGCCGATGCCGCCAATCGAGGCGAACGACAGGTTTCCGCCGAGCGGCACGGTGGTCACGTTGAACCCCGTATTCGTGACCGTCAGGCCGCTGAGGCTGGCCGGACTTCCCAACGAGCCGTTATTGAAGGCAAACGATGTATTACCGGCGAAATTGATCTGGGCCGCAACCGGGGAGGCTGCGCCGAGAGCAACTGCCACCGCTAGGTACCGCAGTCGGGTCGGCGTACGAACCATCGAAAGTACGTTCATCCAATTCTCCAGTTTGCGGCGTCGTCCTGGGTGCCAAAAAAAGGCCGTCGCATGAGGGGTTCGCGCGACTTGGAGTCTTCCCTTGGCACTCGATCGGCCCCGTCAATAGCAATTCGCGTGCGGATGCGTTCGCCCGGAATACGGGGATTGGAGCATTCCGCCTCGTCAATCTTGCCACGCAGAAAACAAGGTAATTCAACTACTTACGCATGCGTGGCGCGCCATGTAACACGTCGTGCCAGCCGTGAGACACGTCTCGTGGGCCATGATATGACAACCAGCTGTCGTGGCCGCCCATCATGGGTGTGGCGCGGATGCATCAGTTGGTCTGCACCGCCACGGCGAGCGATTGGTCGCTACCGCGTTCGCCCAAGCTGCCGAGACTCAGAGGGGAGGGGGCCGAGATCAGCCTCCAAATGCCCGATCCGGCGCGGAAAGGGGTTGCCAGCTTTGCTGCGCTTCCGCCTATCTTCGAGACTTATGACAAACCTGCCTCAACGCGACTCTCTTCGCCGCCTGCGAGGGCCTGCCTATCTGTTTCTGGCAGTGACCTTCCTGTTCCAGCTGGCCGACTTCCTCGTCAGCCTCCTGCCTCCGCAGATCGGCTCGGCAGCATGGCGATTCGCGTCCATCGGGCTTGGCGCAAACATGGTCGGCAATCTCTTATTGGTGCTGTTGCTCGCCTATGCTCTGGCGCTTTGGTCGAACGATCGAGGCGTGCTGGCTACCGTCAGCATCGTCGCCGGTCTCGCGACGCTCGCACTTCTCGCCTGCCTGGCGACCTTCGCGCTCGATGCCATCCAGCTTCGGCCGGCGATCGCGGCCAGAGCGAAGCAAGGCTTCGATCGCGCCGCCGTGATGACAACGGTGAAGCTGTTTGTCGACACAGTCATCGCCGCGATCTTCGCCATCAGCTCGCTTCGATCCACGCTGGCTCTCCGTCGAGACACCACGAAGCGACAAACCGTGGTCGGCCTACCAGTCTCTCGCGTGTCGCAAGCCTGACCAACCGGTCTTGCACTCTCGCCCGGTCGCGCACGTCGCGTGGCCGGGCGCTTTCGTTTGTGTGCATGCGTCCGCTCCGACACGCGGCTTTCGTTCTGCAGGGCGAATGCGCTCAATTCTAGAATCGCGGAGAACGTCGCCGGTTCTGCGCCCTGTACCTCGTTCCGCGTACCATGTCCGCGCCATTTGACGTCGCCATCGTCGGTGGAGGGCCGGGAGGGTCCGCCGCCGCCGCCGCCGCTTTGCGCAGGGGCCTATCGGTCGCGCAGATCGATCGTTTCACGTTTCCTCGAATCAAGCCGTGCGCCGGAGGCATCACGATCAAATCGTGCGTCACGCTGCCGTACGACCTGACGCCGATGATCCGCGGCGAATCGCACGACGTCGACTTCAACGTCTGGCAGACGCGTCACAACCGATTCACTCGCCGCCGATCGCCGCTGCTGCGGCTGGTCGTCCGTCCCGAGTTCGACAATTGGCTCGTCTCGAAGAACGCAGAGCAGCCAGGTTTTCGTTTTTTCGATGGCGAGCGCGTGCTCGACATCTCCTACGATGGGCTGTTCACGCTCCGCACGTCCGCTCGAACGATTCGAGCGCGTCAACTCGTCGGTGCAGACGGCGCCTACAGCATCGTCAACAAGTTGTTCCGAGTGACGCAGCCGAAAGGGATGGCCACAGCGGTCGAAGTCGCACTGCCGCGCGGCGACGCCGTGCTGCCCGAGCAGATTCCGCCGTGCTTCGACTTCGGCGCGATCGAGCGCGGCTACGGCTGGGTGTTTCCGAAGGATGATCACTGGAACATCGGCCTGTACACGATGGCGAAGCAGACAGACCTGAAGCACAAGCTCGCCGAGTATATCCGTCTGAAAGGATTCCGCGTGTCCGGCGACGCGCTCGCGACGTTCGAAGCACATCGATTTCCCTTCGGTGGCTATCGCGTCATACTGCCCAATGCCCCTGTGTATGTCGTGGGCGATGCCGGCGGTTTTGGCGATCCGTTGTTGGGCGAAGGGATCTACCACGCCGTAGCCAGTGGCACGCTTGCCGGCGAGACCGCGGCCGATTGTCTTGCCGGGCGAGTCGCGGCAAACGCGTATTATGAAAGACTCAAGCCGACGGTGCTGACCGACGCGCTCATTACGTATTACGCGTCGAGACTCTTCTATCGCGACGTCGACAAGGGCCTCGCGATTCTCGAGAACCCGTTCGTCTGGCGTGCGTTTTTCGAGGGCGGCGCCAACGGGGCGTCGTTCTCTCGCAGCCTCGTACGAGCGTGGTGGTTCCTGGCGAAGTCCCTCGTGCACCCGCAGTTCCGCCACTACCGCGTGGGGCGGAGCCAATCGCTCGCGCTCAGCGGACCGTTGCGCGGATTGGCGTATCTCGGCGGGGCGCTCATCGACCGCGCCGACTGGCTCAGCGGTTCGATACCGTGAGCGCGCCGAAGTGGGCATCGCTTCGGAGAGTGACTTGCGTCGCAGGAACTGCCGTGTGTCGCGGGGTATACTTCGCGTCGTCCTTCCCAGGTGATCGAGCATGCGATTCTTGACGAACACTGCGTCCGCGTTCGCCCTCATCGGCCTGGTGGCCTGCGGGAGCGACGCCGTCACACCGTCGTGCTGCCAGCAGGGAGCACCCTCGCTGCGTGTCATCAACGGGTTCTCCACGCCGGTCGATGTGTTGATCGACGGAAGCGTGGCGATTCCAGCACTCGCGGCCGGGTCGATCGGCACGGCGTCGCCGGGCTCCGGGAGTCACACGCTCATGCTGCGACCGAGCGGCGGCGTGTCAGCGTCGCAGTCGATCACGACCGCAGATGGTGCCGTCGCCACGATTGCGGCGGTTCGAAACTCCAGCGGCGCGGTGGCGAGCATCGCGCTGGACGACACCAACAGCGTGGTGCCGGCCGGCAAGACGAAGGTGCGAGTGCTGCACCTCGCGCCGAATGCCGGCGTGCTGCAGGTCTATCGCACGCAGCCCGACTATCCGCAACCGGTGTCGTGGCAGTTCCCGTTCACGTATCAGGCAAACCCGACGACCCTGAGCGCGCCGTTCTATCAGAGCACGGCCGGCTCGTGGGAAGTGCGTGTGTGGCAGATACCGGCCGACTCGACAGGCTGGGCCAACGCACCGGTCAAAGTCGTGATTCCGCTCACGAGTGGCCAGAAGAAAACGGTGGTGATTCTCGACAAGCCCGGCGGCGGCGTCCGAGTGGAGCTGCTGTAGCGTGCTACCGCGGTTTGTAGGTGTTGATCACGACACCGCTCGTATACGCGACTGACTTGATCAGTGCGAGCGGTGTGCGCTGCGAGAAAATCGACAGACCGCGGCCAATGGCTGTCGGATTGACGAAGAGACTCAGCTCGTCGATCAACCGGTTTTCGATCAACGACGACACGAAGCCCGCGCCACCGTAGACCAGGATGTCCTTTCCGTCCTGACGCTTCATCCGGTTGATCGTGTCGACGAGTGGTCCGCTCTCCACGCGCACGTTCTTGCCTTCGATCTTCGTGGCCGTGCGAGTGAATACGACCTTCGGTGTGTGCACCATCTTCTGCGCGAAATCGTACTCCGGACTCGTGGTGGGCACGCCTTCCCAGTAGTTCACGAAACCCTGCGTCATCTTCCGTCCCATCAGGATCGTGTCGCTCGTGTCGATGAGCTGATTGATAACAGCGAGGATCGCTTCATCCGTGTCGAGCGGCGCCATCCAGTCGAGCTGACCTTCGGGGCCGGAGACGAAACCGTCGACCGTCATCTGCATCTGCAGCTTGAGCTTACGCATGGCGTCTATCCTCATCGTGATGGATGGTGCATGAACCTCGTTTCCAAGACGTCGAACGGACTCGCGTCAGATCGACAACGGGGTTCGAACTGGCTTCATGCGGCCCGAATCGTCGACTAGTCAGATGAACGCCCTTGCCCGGCGAAGCGCGCGCGAAAGCAGGCGCGAAATCTCCGTGCTGAACGGTCGCGCTGACGTTTCGCGTTACACCAAACGTCAGCGTTTCGCCGCGTGCCACGCGGCCAGCACCGCGCGCTCTCGTTCCGCGTCGATGCCGGCGCTCTTGAGCATGCGTGCGCGTGCATCATCCGGCGCGGCATTGAACCACGCGAGGGCGTCGACCGCCGACGTCGCGAGCGGGCGAAACGTCAGGCCCGCCGCAATGGCGCGACGATTGTCTGCCTGCATGCTCGAGGAATCCGAATCCGTTTTCGGAATCCATGTCGGAATGTCACCCCACGGCGTGACCTTCTGCGTCGCAAGGAAATCCGCTGGCACCCACGTGAAACGAACGTCCCGATTGCCGTCGAACGCGCCGCGAATGCCGTACAGCTGCTCGGCCATCGTGAGCGGTGAGGCAGGACCAGCGCCGTTGAACGTGCCCGTGGTTCCATTCTCGACGACGCGAATGGTCCACTCGGCCAAATCGCGCGCGTCGATGATCTGTACGTACTCGGAGCCGTCGCCTGGCGCGAGAATCTCGCCGCCCTTGGAGATGCGGTACGGCCAATAGGTGAAGCGGAACGAATCGTCGCCCGGTCCGATGATCAGCGTCGGCCGAATGATCGTCGTGCGATCGCCGAACCACTTCACGGCTTCTCGCTCGGACGCCGCCTTCATCGCGCCGTAAAGGTTCTCGACGTCCTTCATGAGCTGCTGCTGCGTCACGACGAGCGGATCGCCGCCTTTGTACTCGGCGAGCGGCGACGATTCGTTGATCGTCTTTTGACCTTTGGTGTCGTAGACCGAGATCGTGGAGATGAACACATACTGGCCGACATGTCCTTTGAGCACCTGGGCCGCGTCACGAACCCAGAAGGGCAGCGTCGTGGGGTTGTCGATGACGACGTCCCACTCTTTGCCCTTCAGCGCGTCGACCTGATGGAGATTCCGGTCGCCGATCAACTCGGTGACGCCGGCCGGGAGACGGTCGTTGCGCCGGCCGCGGTTGAACACGGTCACCTTGTGTCCGCGCGCGAGCGCGTAGCGCACCTGATTCGGGCCCGTGAGTCCCGTGCCGCCGAGGATGAGAATGTTGAGCGGGTTCGGCGCCGAGGCCACGTCGGGCAACGGCATCGCGGCGTTCAGTGCGTTCGCGCCCCACGCGCCGGGGATGCGCGGCATCGCGAACGCGCCGCTGAGCAGCGTGGCTTGGCGTAGAAACGTGCGACGATCCGACACGAGACACCGTTCGCGAAGGGTATGAGGAAACGTCGCGCACGCGTCGTACGGCTGCCACCGCTCCGAGCATCAACGCGTGTAAGAATTCCGCAAATCCGACCGCGAGTCAGGATGATCGCCACGCGCATGCCTGTCGCGCCCCGTCCTGGCGACGACGAACCTCTCATTGGCTGACCGCTTCCCGCTTTCCGCTTCCCGCTTCCCGCACATGGTACGTCGAATACACGCATCCGCCGTCGATCGTCTTGGACTCCTTGAGCTCGAGCGAGATTCGGTGTCCAGCGTCCATGAAGAACGGCACGCCGGAGCCGAGTAAAATCGGGTGTACGTTCACCCCGAGCTCGTCGACGATGCCGGCGGCCATCAGTGAGCGCGCGAAGTCGCTGCCGCCCATGAGACAGATGTCGCCGCCCGGTTTGGCTTTGAGCGTGCGAACGAACTCCGCCGGATCCTCTTTCACGAGCGTCACGCCTTTGCCGTCGATGTGATCGAGCGTCCGCGAGAACACGTACGTGTGCATCTTCGGCATCTCGATGGGCGGCTCGCCGAGCTGCAACGAGATTTCCCAGGTCTTGCGGCCCATGAGGATCGTGTCCACGGTGCTCCAGTACTTCGACATGATCGCCGCGGCATCATCGCTCCAGTGCAGCCAGTCGAGCGATTCGTCGGGGCCCGTGATGAAGCCGTCGAGACTGCAGGCCGCGCCATAAGTGACGGTGCGCATGGCGAAGATCCTCCTTCCGGTTAGTTTCTAAAGCATCGTTGAGAAACTGATTCTAAACGAGTCTTTAGAAACGTCAAGCCCAGGCTAACGATGGGACGTGCCGATCCCTCGCGAAGCCTGCCCTCGAGGGAGCGCAAGCGACCGAAGGGCTCGGGATGACTTCGCTGCTCCGACCAGGTTCGAGATGCCCAGACCACGCAAAGCTTCCGATGAGGATGTGTTCGCTGCGGCCGTTCGCGTGATGCAACGCGTCGGACCCGGCGACTTCACGCTCGATGCGATCGCGCGCGAGGCCGGCGTCACCGCCGGCGCGCTCGTTCAGCGTTTCGGCTCAAAGCGCGCGCTGCAAGTTCGACTGGCCGAGGGCGCCGCGGCCGGCATGCCCAGCATTCTCGACGAGATTCGGGCCAGACACACGTCGCCGCTCGCCGCGCTCCGCGAATACGCCGTTTGCATGGCGGAGCTCGCGCCGTCGCCCGAGGCATTCGTTCGGAGCCTTGCCTATTTGCTCGAGGATCTCACGGATCCCGATCTTCGCATCCAGCTCGAACGCCAGCAGCGGGGAACGCGCGTGGCGCTCGAGAAGATGATTCGGGATGCCGTCGCGGCTGGCGAGTTGACCCGCGACGCGAACGCCGCGGCACTCGCCCGAGTGATCGAAGCACTCCTGGCTGGCTCGCTGCTCACATGGGCGATCCATCGCTCGGGCTCCGCCGCGGCGTGGCTCCGACGCGATCTCGATTCCGTCATCGAGCCGTATCGGCGCCCCGTACGCCGAAAGACGAAGGTGACGGCCGTCTAGGGAATTTGAACGGCATGAAGACCGTTCATTGACTTCTTCCGGGAGCGCATTACTCTCGCGCGAGTCGCACGCTGTCGCCGCGCGTGTCGCAGTCCTCGTTGCCGCTCTCCCCGCCTCCACTACGAGGGTTCCCATGAACAAGCTGGTCCGGCATGCTGCGCTCGTCGTCGCCACAATTTGCGTCGGCGCCGCCGCCACGCCGCGCGCACCTGAGTCGATTGTCGCGAACGACAATCGCCGAGCCGCAGGTACACTCAACAATGGCGTGCTCACGCTGAAGCTCGAGGCGAGAACAGGCCTCTGGCGCCCCGAGGGCGATCAAGGTCGCGCACTCACCGTGGCCGCGTGGGCGGAAGAGGGTAGGCCCATGTCGGTGCCCGGCCCGCTCATTCGCGTGCCGGTTGGGACTGACGTCAAAGCGTCGCTGCGCAACTCGCTCGACCGGCAGCTCACCGTGTTCGGATTCGCGAAAACGCGCGGCGGAAGAGACAGCGTCGTGATTCCGGCGGGCGCGACACGCGAGGTGCAGTTCAGGGCCAGCGCGCCTGGGACGTACTACTACATGGCGCGCGGCAAGCTGATGCCGCCGTTCGATCAACGATCAGATGCGGACATGGAGCTCGTCGGCGGCATCGTCGTCGACGCGCCGGGCGCGCAGCCGAAGGATCGCGTCTTCTTGCTGTCGTGGTGGTTCACGTTCGATCAGAAAAGTCCAACAGGACTTGGCCGGGCGACGATGGCCATCAATGGACTGTCATGGCCGCACACCGAGAGAATCGATCTCACGCAGAACGACTCGGTCCATTGGCGCTTGATCAACATGACCGACGCCGACCATCCGATGCACTTGCACGGATTCTATTTTCGTCTTGAAGGCCGCGGCGATGGCACGCGAGACACCGCGTACGCGAACGATCGCCAGCGACTGGCCGTGACGGAGATTTTGCCTCCGTCGGGCACGATGTCACTGTCGTTTTTGCCGGATCGGGCGGGCAACTGGATCTATCATTGCCACTTCGCGGATCACATCTCGTCGATCTCCGCACTCGATCGCGACGGCGATCACTACGACGCCGGCATGGAGAGTCACCATCCGTCGGATCGGCCGCACGAGATGTTCGGTCTCGTCCTTGGCCTTCGCGTCGCGCCGAAGGGCCCGCCCGTGAAGCTCGCGGAATCGCCGCGCGCCATTCGAATGATCGTACGGCAAAAGGAGCACGTCTATGGAAAATTCGCTGGATATGCGATGGTGCTCGGCGGAACCGCGGCGGAGAAGGATTCCACGGCATTGCCCATTCCAGGACCGACGCTCGTGCTCGAGCGCGGCAAACCGGTGGCGATCACCGTCGTGAATCACGCGAGAAACCGCGCGTCGATTCACTGGCACGGAGTGGAGCTCGAGAGCTATCCGGATGGCGTCCCGGGATGGAGCGGCAGCGGGAAGGAGATTCTTCCGTCGATCGCGCCGGGCGATTCGCTCACCGTGCGATGGACTCCGCCGCGCGCGGGCACGTTCATGTATCACTCGCACATCAACGAAGCCGACCAGATCTCGTCCGGCCTGTATGGGCCGATCATCGTCCTCGAGCCTGGGCAGAAGTATGACGCCGAGCACGATCGGGTATTCTTCGTGGGCACGGCGGGTCCAGCGACGAACGTCGTTATCGGGCCGTATCCGCACTACCTCTTGAACGGCGCGGAGCAACCCAAGCCGATCGATCTTCGCGCCGGACAGACGTACCGGTTTCGGATGATCAATCTGGCCGACAACGGTCCGATCGGCATTTCCCTGGTGAAAGGAAAAGACACTCTCACCTGGAGGGCGCTTGCCAAGGACGGCGCGGCGCTTCCTCCGTCGCTCGCGACCACAGGTCCGGCGAAGGTCGTCTTCGAACCCGGCGAGATCTACGACTTCGAGCTGATCCCGAAGAAGGGCGACTACGTGCTGTCGTTTGGATTGGCGTCGCCGCCTGCGCCGCCAGGGCTTCCTCCGAATCCGCCGACCCGACGCGTCGCGGTTCGAGTGCAATAGTCGTCATCCCGAGCGAAGCGAGGGATCTGCACTTCGACTGCGGTGCAGATCCCTCGCTTCGCTCCGGATGACAAGGTCGCTACTTTCGCGGCTTGCTCGACGGCGGCACCATTTTGTTCATACGCATGTAGGTGACGATGTTGCCGTAATGCTCATTGTCGTGCGTCGCGTTCTCGAGCAACACGAACAAGCGTGACCGCTGCTGGCCAAAGACATCGACCATCGGCTTCGTCGCGGCGTCGGTCTGCTTGTAGGCGCGCGCACAGTAGTCGTTCGACTCTTTGAGCGCAGCGACGAGCGCTGCCTTTGTCTTGGCCGTCTTTTCGACCGCGTCCTCCTCGGTTGGCTTTTCGCCGAGCGCGATGGCGCAGAACATTTTCTGCGAGCCGGCGATGTGGCCGATCAGCTCTCCGAACGTGCGCACGTCGGGCGTCGGACGGAACGAGTACAGGTTTTCCGGAACGTCCGCGGCGGCTTCGGTGAGATAGCCGCGCACGTCGTTCCACAGCATCCGCGCGTTGTCGACGTTCGAGCTTGCCGCAGAGCCCTGCGCGAGCGCAGGGACTGCGGCGGTACAGAGCATGGCCAGTAAGCGTTTGAGCATGAGTGAGGTGAGAGAGGGTGGGCAGGGTGGGGCCCTGTAACAGTAACGCTACATGAGCTGCCGAACGAAATAGGTGTACTCGAGCGCCGTGGTGTGCGCCTGTTGCTTGAGGTTCGCCCCTGAGCCGTGCCCGCCCTCGGTTACTTCATAGAACAGGTAGGGCAGGTTCATCGCCGCCATCTTCGCGGCGAATTTGCGGGCGTGCTGTGGTCCGACCCGATCGTCCTTCGTCGTTGTCCAGATCAGCGGCTCCGGGTACTTCACGCCGGCCTTGAGATTCTGGTATGGCGAGATCGACGCGAGAAATGCGCGCTCCGCGGGATTCGACACGCTTCCATATTCGCCCACCCACGACATACCCGCATCGATCTGCTCGAAGCGCAGCATGTCGAGCAGCGGCACCTGGATGTCCACGGCACGCCAGAGATCCGGGTGCTGTGTCATCTCGACGCCCATCAGCAGTCCGCCGTTCGATCCGCCGACGATGCCGAGTCGCCGCGGGCTCGTGATCTTGCGCGCGATCAAGTCCTGCGCGACCGCGGCGAAGTCGTCGTAGATCACCTGGCGATGCGTTTTGAGCCCGGCTTCGTGCCATGCGGGGCCGAACTCTCCGCCGCCGCGGATGTTCGCGAGCACGAACACACCGCCTCGCTCGAGCCATAGCTTGCCGGTCTCCGCTTCGTAGGACGGCGTCATGGAGACCTCGAAACCGCCGTACGCCGTGAGAATCGTCGGGTTAGTGCCGTCGAGCTTGAGGGTGCGCGGATGCACGATGAAGTACGGAATCTTCGTTCCGTCCTTCGATGTCGCCTCGAGCTGCTCGACGGTGTCGCGCGACGCGTCGAATTTCGGCGAGATCGATTTCACGCTGGTCGCCGTTCCGGTCTGCGCGTCGGCGAGCCAGACGCTCGAGGGCGTCAGGAATCCGGTGAGCTGGACGAAGGCCTCGTTGCCGTGGCGGTTTGCGCCGGCGATGCCGGTCGCGACGTTGTCGGGGAAGGGAAGTTGTTTCTTCGACCAGGTTCCGTTCGCCGCGCGCGAGAAGACGAAGATGCGTCCGCGGACGTTCTGATCGATGTTCACGATCAGCCGGTCGCGGCTTGCGGTCGCGCCGCCGACTGACTCGCGCGGGCCGGGCTCGAACACCGCGACCGGCGTGAGATGCGTTGGATCCTTGACAGCGCGCCCGGCGTCGAACGCCGCGAGCCCGCCGGAGCGAATGTGCGCAGCACCCTCGGTCCAATCCTGCGAGAGCTGCACGATGATCTGCCCATCGATCATCGTCACTGCGCGCGACTTGAGCGGCAGGGCCAGCTTCGCCACGCCCTTCGGTGTGACGATGTACTTCTCTGATTCAAATGTGCTGATCGGCCGATTGATGATCACGGCGCGATGACCCGTGCCGTCTTCGACCGTTTGCGGTCGAACGCCGTATCCGCCGTCGGCCTGCGCTCCTCGATAGACCTCGACGGCGCTGGTGAGCGGCTGTCCGCGCACGACGCGCTTGACGATGTACGCATAGCCGGAGGCCGTGAGCTCACCTGGGCTCCACTCGCGCGCGACGAGCAGCGTGTCCGGCCCCATCCACGAGACCGACTGCTTGCCTTTCGGCAACTCGAAGCCGTTCTTGACGAACGAGCGCGTGCCAATGTCGAACTCGCGGACGGTTGCCGCGTCTTCGCCGCCGTCAGAGAGCGAGATCATGCACCGTCGCTCGGCAGGTTCGGCGCACTGGCTTCCGCGCCATACCCAATTCGCTTTTTCCGCTTTCGCCAGCGAATCGACGTCAAGGACCGTGTTCCACTGCGGCTGCGCGGTTCGATAGCTCGCGAGCGACGTACGGCGCCAGATGCCGCGCACGTGCGCGCTGTCTTGCCAGAAGTTGAATAGCTCGCCGGCAAGGAACTGTGCGTACGGAATGCGGTCGCTGGCTTGCGCGACCGCCAGCGCGTCGCGATAGATCGCGGCAAAGTGCGCATCCTTCTCGAGCACCGCCGTGGTTTTCACATTCTCGGCGTTGACCCAGGCCATGGCGCGCGCGCCACGCTGGTCTTCGAGCCAGAGATTGGGATCGGCCGCGCCGGATTGGACCTGCGCGCCGGCCACGCGCGCGGCCATGAGCGCCAAAACGCCCAACATGAATGAGCGACGCATGATGACGAGCTCCCAAGAAAGGTCAGACGATCGGGCAACGGATCGAATTGACCCGCGGGGCTGGGCGATGGCAAGCGACGGGCTGGGCCTTAGCGGCGAAATCCGGTCAACGGAAGTGCGGATCCCTCGTTGCGCTCCCGAAGACGATCAAGGATACACGCCCATGTCGCGGGCGGAAACAACGCTGCCGCCGTAGACGCTCTTCACCTGAGCGACGAGCGACGAGTCGGTGCCGCCCCAATAGAGCTGATGATAGAGCACGAGCAGCTTCGGTCGCGCGCGTTTCGCGAGACCGCCGAGCTCATACGTCGAGGTATGATACGCAGAGTGATACGCACGCCAGTCGGGCGTGCGTGTCTTGAGCATCTCGGCGTCGTAGACTTCGTGAAGAAGTACGTCGCAGCCGTTGCACGCGCGCACGACAGCGTCCGACGGTTTGGTGTCGCCCGAAAAGACGATGGTGCGGTCCGACGTCTTGAACACGTAGCCGTACGCGTGCTCCCACTTTCCGTGTGCGACTGCGAACGCCGTCACGACGACGTTGCTGTCGCGATACACCTCGCCGGGGGCGACATCGCGCGGCTGCGTGACGTAGCCTGTCTTGTTCGATGGCTCGCCTCCACGGAGGCGAATCTGGATATCCTCGCTGTAGGCTTGCTCGAGCAGGTCGACCATGCGCTTGGTGCCGGGCGGCCCGTACACCTCGAGCGGCGCCGTTCGCTCGAGCACCCACGGCGAGAGCATGAGGTCCGGCAGCCCGGCCGTGTGATCGGAATGCAGGTGCGTCAAAAAGACGCGCCGCAAATTCCGGTTGGAGAGTGCGGCGATCGAATCGACTCGCGCAGCCAGCGCCGCGCGTCGTACGATGCCGGGGCCCGCGTCGACGAGATAGACAGCATTGCCGACGACGATCGCAACGGCGGGACCGGATCGCTCAGGATCGGCGTTCGGCGTGCCAGTGCCGAGCATGACCACGCGGGTGTGCGGCGGCGGCGAAACTCGCGGCACCGCCGCGCTGCTGGCGCCCGCAACCCAGGCGAGACCAGCAGCGGCGCTACGACGCAGCCGCACGAGCTATGGCGTCCCCACAGGACGCACGCCAACGATGAAGTACTCGGTATCGCCGAAGCAGGAGCCCGGAACGCCCTTGTGCTGCTGGTATGAAACGACGATGCGTTGACCGGCGTACTTGTTGAGCAGCCCGGCGATGGAATCCGACCGGACGCTGAAGTCGAAGGTCTCAGGCGCAGTGCCGGGGACGACGTTCACTTGCAGCTGGCCTTCCCACGTTTTGCAGATCCATCCCCGCTTTGAGAATTTCTGCAGATAGCCGGCGCGATCTCCCGCTGCGTACGACGTATGAAGTGCAAGGAACGTCCACAGCACGAACGACAGAATCGGGACGACGATGACGAGAACGAGCGCCGTCGCGAGCTTGTGATGGCGAATGAATCCAGGCAGTTGCATGTCGGAGCGGCGCCCGTGTGGCGGCCTGTAGAGGACGAGGGAAGGTAGGCCGTTCAGCGAGCACGCGCCAGCACGATCACCCTTGCCGAGACGCAGTTCACGAGCGACCCTAGCGTCGTGATGTTCTCGAGAATCGAGGAGAAATGAAGCTGCTTCGTTTGTCATCGATGGTCCTATTCGGTATCATCGCGGCGTGTTCGCCACCGCCGCTGCGCACTCGCAACGTCGTTCTCGTCGTAACCGACGGGCTGCGTTGGCAAGACGTCTTCAGCGGCGCCGACTCGAGCATCCTCTTCGGCGATTCACGCTATCTCGGTGATACGACGGCGATTCGCCGCGACTTCTGGCGCCCGACAGTCGACGAGCGGCGGCGAGCGATGATGCCGTTTCTCTGGAATACGATCGCGAAGAACGGACAGATCTTCGGGAACGCAGCCGCGGGAAGCCGAGCGCAAGTGACGAACGGTCTCAAGTTCTCATACCCGGGTTACAACGAGATGCTCTTTGGTGCGCCCGATCCGCGCATTCGGAGCAACGATTTCGGCCCGAACCCGAACGTGACGGTGTTCGAGCGGCTCGCGAAATCGCGCACGTTCGCCGGTCGGGTCGCGGCGTTCGCGACGTGGGATGCGTTCAACGACATCTTCAATCGTCAGCGCGCTGGATTCGTCATTCGCGCGGGTTGGACACCGCCGTACGCGACGCCGGTGTCGCGTTCGGATTCGCTGCTCGATCGACTGTACGCGACGACGAGCCGCATGTGGGGCGACGACGCATACGACTCGTTCATGCAGGCCTCACTGATGGATTACCTGCGAACGCATCGGCCGCGCGTGCTCTTCGTCGGGTATGGCGAGACAGACGAGTGGGCGCACGCGGGCCGTTACGATCGCGTGCTCCGTTCCGCGCACGCGGTGGACAGCTATCTGCGCGAGCTGTGGACCACGTTGCAGTCCATGCCGGAGTATCGCGGCACGACGACGATGATCGTCACCACCGACCACGGTCGCGGATCGACCGGAACGGAGTGGCAAGATCACGGCGAGCATGTCGACGGCGCCGAGAATGTCTGGATTGCAGCGATCGGACCGGACACACCGGCGAAAGGCGAGCGCTCGAACGTCGATCGCGTGACGCAATCCCAGATTGCCGGGACTGTTGCGGCGCTCCTCGGACAGAGCTACGCCGCGGGAGCCTCACCAATCAGCGAGATCGTGCGGCGGTAGTGTCGTCGTCGACGTGAAAAGCCAGCGTCCGTCCTTTTCATCAGCGCCATCAAGCGATCTACGGGTAGCGCTAGCTCTTCGCGGCGCGCGTTTCGATATTTCGTGCTCAACCCAAGCCGGCTCGTCATGACTCGAACGCTGAGAACCGCCGTCGCGATCATCGCGCTCGGCCTCCCGTGCACGCTCGCCGCGCAAGGTGGCGGCGCTTCACTCAAAGCGCTCGGGGATGCCGATGTGCTGTCACTCGCGCCGAAGGTTCGGTCGATCACCGCCGAGCCGTCGAGCCTGACGATTCACGTTGGGCAGACGGTGAGCCTGAACAAGATCATCGTCACCGTTTTCGATTCGTCGGGCAAAGCGCGCGGCAATTTGATCGGCTACGATTTCCAGATCAAACCTGGTGAAGCTGCGAAGGCGGTGCCGCGTCAGGTCACTGGTGTGAGTCCTGGGACCGCGGATCTGGTCATTCATTATCCGAGAGCCGCGTGGAAGACGCGGACCGATGCGCGACCCGAAGCACATGTGAAGGTTGTCGTCAAGTGATTCTCGAAAAGCGAATCACGGACAGAACGGACACAGACGGATCGGCACGGAGTTCGATTTTGTGAACGGCGGACCATGCGCGCTGCTCTACGTTCGCCGAGGAAGGTCTTTTTTTCGGTCGTTGGTATAGAGCATTCGCTCGAACGAGGCGCGCTGTCCAAAGTGGAGTAGCATTCCAACTTCGATTTCCGAGCAGCGGAGATAGTTGAGGAGTTGCCGGCGATCTGCCTCCGATAGCAGCAGCGTTGCCTTGAGCTCGAGGACGACTCGGCGCTCGATGAGAAAATCGGCGCGGAATTGGCCAGCGCACACGCCGTCGTACCAAATGTCGACCGGCGCCTCTCGCTCGAACTGAATGCCGGCGAGCCTGAGCTCGTGGGCAAGGGCGTTCGCATAAACCGACTCTAAAAAACCAAAGCGCAGCCGGTCGTACACGCGAAAGAAGAGGCGAATCACGTCGCCAGTGATTCTGCCGTGCAGCAGTTTCTCTTCGATCTTCAAGGGGCCGTACCGTTCCGATCCGTCAGTGACTGTGCCGATCCGTGATGAGCACTTCACGCAATCACAACCAGCCTCAGGCACCAACATCATTTCGACCGCGATCGTATCGGCTCGTCCCGGGCGTATACTTCGAGAGTAAGCTCTCGCCGCCCAACGGGTTGCATCTTCCGGAAACCGTCTCGCGGCGCCAGACGTAATGTTCACGGAGCTTTCGAGCCCGTATGTATTCGACGTGTTTGTTCTGCAATAAATCGCTCGGCGAGAATCAGGCGATCGAGACGTTTCCGGTCGGCAAGCGACTCGCCTTTGATGCCGCAAGAGGGCGGCTTTGGGTCGTTTGTCCAGAGTGCGAGCGATGGAACCTCTCGCCGCTCGAGGAGCGCTGGGAAGCGATCGAGCAGGCGGAGAAGTTGTATCGCGATACGCGACGCCGAGTTGCCACTGACAACATCGGACTCGCCAAGCTGCGCGACGGGCTCACGCTCGTACGCATCGGCGAGCCGCTCAGGCCGGAATTCGCCGCGTGGCGGTACGGCGATCAGTTCGGTCGCCGGCGACGGCGCCAGCTTCTCTTTGCCGGCGGCGGTGTTGCCGCGCTCGGCGCGCTCGTGGTCGGAGGAGCGGTGGCGGGCGTCGGCATCGGCGGCTTCGGATGGATGCTGGCGCAAACCGGCCGTGTGATCATTCGCGGACGTCCCGATCAGATCGTGGCGACGTTGCGCACGGAGGAAGGCCGCAGGCTCGAGATTCGTCGTCGGCACCTGGGCGAAACGACGTTGACGCGCGCCGAAGACGGATCGATGGCGCTCAACCTTCGGTTCATTCACGGACAGCGAACGTTCACGGGCCGTGAGGCGGAGCGCATCGCGTCGATCGTCATTCCGAAGGTGAACCGGTTCGGCGGAGACAAAGCGGCCGTTGCCCAAGCCGTCAAGGAAATCGAAACGTCCGGCAGTGCCGAGGGATACCTCGCGCGGCTCGCGAAAATCGGCGCGCCGTATACGCGCGTGCGCATGGGCAGGTCGGCGTGGTGGAACGACCGCCGCGGCAAGGATTTCGGCGACAGCGGATTGTTTGCGATGCCGGGACCGCACAGATTGGCGCTCGAGATGGCGCTGCACGAAGAAGCGGAGCGCCGCGCTGTCGAGGGCGAGCTCGCCGAATTGGAGCGCGCATGGCGCGAAGCCGAAGAGATCGCGGGAATCGCCGACTCACTGCTCGTTCCGGAGGGCGTGGATGCGTCCATGGAGAGAATGCGGAGGCAAGTCGGCGGCGAGACGTAGCGGGTTCGGTCGCGCCGCTCGTCTCGCATTGGTCGCGCTGAGCGTGGCGATGCCCGTGCGCGCGCAGTCCGGATACGTCACGATGTCCGATTCGGCCCGGATCTTTTACAAGATCGTGGGGCGAGGCGCGGATACGATCATCGCGATCCATGGCGGGCCGGGACTCGATCACGAGTCGATCGCCGGGGATTTCGCGGTCCTTGGCCAGCATCACACGGTCATCTTCTACGATCAGCGCGGCGGCGGGAAGTCGACGCTCTCCACAGATACCAGCTCCCTGGTCGTCGCGCGACAGGTCAAAGACCTCGACGAGCTGCGCCGGCACTTCGGCTTGGCGAAGGTCACCCTGGTCGCGCACTCGTACGGCCCGCTGCTGGCGGCTTCGTACGCGCTCGCCCACCCGTCGAATGTCTCCCGGATGGTGTTCTTCGGTCCGGTGCCACCGCGGCGCGGCAACTTCTGGCAGCGCTTCGGGGAAAGCCTGAACACGCGACTGGACGCCGCGCAGCGCGAGGCCATGTCGGCGGCGGCGCGGCAGATGACGAGCCCCTCCTCGTCGGACGATGCCGTGCGCCAGGCTTGTCAAGCCTACTGGGCGATTGGCGTGAGGCCGCGGCTGGCCGAACCGGATCGGACGGCCGGCATGATCAAGTCAAACCTGTGCGCGACCGACCCAGCCGGGATCCGGTACGGAAACCGGGTTGGAAACCGGGTGATCATGGCTTCGTATGGTGATTGGGACCTGCGGGCAGGGCTTCGGTCGCTGAACGTGCCGACGCTCGTCGTCCATGGCGAAGAGGAGAGCATTCCGATGGACCTGGTCGAAGAGTGGGTGACGTCCTTGCCCAAGGCGACGTTATTCAAAGTTCCGCGCGCTGCGCACTTCACGTATGCTGAACGTCCCGAGCTGGTGTGGCCCGTGGTTGAGCGTTTTCTAACGAGTCCCTGATCGCACTCCGTCCACCTTCTTCACCTTCCAGGAGCACTACCAATGATCATGGCCCTGCTCATCGGGTGTCTCGCCGGATTTCTCGCCGGAAAGATCATGAACGGATCCGGCTACGGCCTGTTCGTCGACCTCGCGCTGGGCCTGCTCGGCGGAATCTTTGGTCGCTTCACGCTTGGGCTGGTCGGCATCGGAGCGTACGGCATCATCGGATCGATCATCGTTGCGACTCTCGGGGCGGTGATGCTCATCTACATCGTCAGGTGGGTTCGGTCGAGCAACGGGACAGCCTAGCAAAGCGGCGCAGATTGGCTTCGTTTCTCGAGAGCATCGTGACGTCCTGAGCGGCAGTCATCAAAGCGATCAGTTCCGCTGGTCCGTGCCGATCGGCCAGTGCCCGTGCCGCTCCGTGATGAACGGCTCCGGCGCGACGAAACTCGCATATCGAGATCTCGACGCGGCAGTCCTCCTCGTGCTCGCCATCTTCGCACACGCCTTGCCTTTTCAGGTCGCAATTGGCTGATGGACCCAAAAAGGAGGCGAGCAGGATGCGAGTTCAACGATTTCTCATCACGGCCGTGCTCGGCGCGTTCTTGGCTGCGCCAGCGGGCGCGCAGTCGATAAAGAAGATCACCTCGGAAGCGCACCACGAGCTGCAGAAGGCGGGCAAGGGTATCAAGCAGGGCGCGAAGAAGACGGGCAGCGCGACGCACGAGATGCTCACGGACGCCGGAAACGGGACCAAAACGGCGCTCGGCAACGCGACTGGCATTCACAAGGTCGGCGGTGACGTCGGCAAGGCGGCGCAATCGTTCAGCCGCCACGGGAAGAAGCTGGCTCGCGCGGCGAAGCACGGCCTCAAGCACGGCAAGGCGGTCGCACACGGCGACCTCACCAGGGCAGGCAGGAACGCAAAGGCAACCGTCAAGCCGAACCCGTAGTCACGAGGTTCCCGACGCCGTGCTGAAACGAGCACGGCGTCGTAGGTTTGGCTGATGACGCCAGCCGGCCAGACACTGCATTCATGACCGACCCCACGACATCGACGACCGACGCCGATCTCTCGGCTCGGCTGGCACGCGCGCTTGGGCCCGCCTACGAGCTCGAACGCGAGCTCGGCCGCGGCGCAATGGCAATCGTCTTCGGCGCGCGCGATACGCGCCTCAAGCGGCGCGTCGCGATCAAGCTGCTGCCGCCCGAGCTCGCCTATCGCGCCGACATTCGGTCGCGATTTCTCCGGGAGGCGGAGACCGCGGCGCAACTGAGTCATCCGAATATCGTTCCGATCTTCAGCGTCGACGAACGCGACGGCCTCGTGTACTTCGTGATGGCGTTCGTGCAGGGCGGAAGTCTCGGCGATCGGTTGCGAGATCACGGCACGCTTCCCGTCGAGGACGTGCGCCGCACGCTTCGCGAATTGGCCGACGCGCTCGACTATGCGCATCGCAACGGCGTCGTTCACCGGGACATCAAGCCGGACAACATTCTGCTCGATGCCGACACCGGGCGCGCGATGATCACCGACTTCGGCATCGCGCGCGCGACGACCAGCGGCGAAGGCACGCGGCTCACCGCCACCGGCGCGGCGATCGGAACGCCGACGTACATGTCTCCCGAGCAGTGTTCGGGCGATCGCGACATCGACGGACGCTCCGATCTCTACTCGCTCGGCGCGATGGCGTACCAGATGCTGACGGGTGAGCCGCCATTCAGTGGATCGAGCACGCCGGCGGTGATGGTGAAGCACGTGACGGAGACGCCGGTGCCTCCGCGCCAGCGCCGTCCCGACATTCCGAGGGAGCTCGAGCTGATCGTGCTCAAGCTGCTCGAGAAGGATCCAGCGAATCGATTCGCGACCGGCCAGGATGTCATCGCGGCGCTCGACGGCGCGCGTGTTGATCCGCCGGCGGCGCAGTCCCCACCCTGGCAGGGTTACGTCGATCGGGTTACCGCCGACGCAATCGCCGACGCGCACGACAAGGTCATGACGCGCTTCGAGGAGAAGCGTGCGCGCCGAGATGAGAAGCGCGCTCGTCGAGACGAGAAACGCGCACAGCACTTGGCACGCCGAAAGGAGAAGGAAGAAGAGGATCAGCTGCCGGAGCGGCTGCGCAAATTCCGCAAGCGAATCGCCAGCTACGCGGCGACGAGCGCGTTTCTGCTCGGCATCAACTACATGACTGGCGACGGATTCTGGTGGGCGATCTTTCCGATTCTTGGAATGGGCTTCAGCGTAGCGAGCTCGCTGGGAAAGTTCTGGGCTGACGGTGTGCCTCTGAAATCGCTATTCACTGGATCGCTGCCCGCTGCGACGCCGATGGCTCTGGGCTCGGGTGGCGACGCCGAGTTGCTTTCGGGCCCGCACGGCGGCGCGTTGAAGCAGGCCATCGCCGATAACGCGCGTATCCAGGATTCGATCGCTCGATTGAGTGAAACGGAGCGGAAGGCGTTGCCCGACGTGAAGCCGACGGCAGACGCGCTCTTTGCGCGTATTCAGACACTGGCGCCGGCGTTGCAGCGAATCGATGCGGAGATCGGGACCGATCGCTCCAGCTCACTCGACGAACGGATCGCACAGATTCAGAACCAGCCCGGCGATGCGACGGACAGCGAGCGTCGCCTCAAACTCCTCCGCCGGCAGCGAGAGATGCTTGCCGATCTCGAGGCGTCGCGCTCGAAGTTGCTCGAGCAGTACGAGAGCGCGGGCTTGCTGTTGCAGAATCTCGCGCTCGATCTCCTCAAGGTGCGATCCTCTGGACTCGACTCCGCGCTCGGCGGCATCACGAGCGCGACGCAGGAGGCGCGCGCCTTGTCGCGTGAGATCAGCTACGTGCTGGACGCCGCGAGTGAGTTGAAGGCGCTGGACCGACCGACCTGAAGCGCGCGCTACGCGGCGATCTGGGCAGGCGATGCGCCGAGGCCCTCGGCTGCGTGCTCTTGTTTCTCAACGATGATCGCCATCCAGACGGCGAATGCGCCGACCAGCGGCGCGTACACGTACGCCTGTGTGATCATCGGAAGCCAGAGCTTGAGCTGCGGCAATGGGCGCGGAACCAGCGCCGCCACGATCACGAGCGGCACCGTCTGAAGCGTCGAGCGTGACAAGGCATACCACGCCACCGGCAGCAGCGCGACGTATGAGTAATCTTTCATACGCGGCATCACGAGCGCGTAGAGCGCCAGCGTGGCGAGAATGATCGTGATCCTGTCCGACGTCCCATCCGCACGCGACTGCCGCCACCAACGTACTGTGTAGAAGAAGATGCCGACCACGACAGCGGCGTACGCCACGTACGCGACCGCCATGGGCACCGGCAGCTTCAGTCCATTGAGCTGGTCGACGAGATCCTGGAGCACACCCAGCGTGGACGGATCGCCCCAGCCGCGCTCCCCCAGCGACGACACGCTCTTGAGGAACTCGCGGGTCGGTGCCGGCGCGAACAGCACGTTCGCGCCGAGCGACGCCGCGAAGAGTGCGGTGCCGGCGACGAACGGTTTCCACAGCGGACGCTCGTCGATCACCAACAGCGCACCGAGGAAGAAGATCGGCGTCAGCTTGAATTGCGCCACGCCGACGACGAGCAGCGCGAACACCCACGGCCGTCGCGCCAGCAGCGCGGTGAACGCCAGCCACAGCACGAGTTGCTCGAAGACCGCAATGTTGCCTGCGGTGAAGTCGACAAGCAGCGCCGAGCCGAACGCGAACGTGAAAAAGAAGATCGGCGGAACGATCGTCATCCGCGCATTGATCGCGCGCATCCACAGGCGAATCGTCACGGCAAACGCGACGGCCTTCGCCGACATCCAGAGGAGCTTCGCGGCCGCGAGGTTCAGCGAAGACAACGGCGCGAACAGCGCGGCCGTCAGCGGCGGATAGACGTAGTGGAGATAGACCGGCTGGTTCGGAATGGCGGAGTACGGCGAGCGACCTGCCGCGAATTCGTGTCCGCCCCACCAATAGACGATGACGTCCCACTGGTACGCGCCAAGGCTGACGAACACCTGCACCGCGGCAGCGACGAGAATGATGACGGCCCACGCATCGAGCGCGGCGTGCCAGCGAGGCCGTTCCGAGTATCGAAGCTGCACGGTGCGCATGGGCCGGTGGGAGTACACAGCGGACCATGTGCGACGATTCGACTCATGTCAGCGTAACCGCGACGACTAGACCACGTTGTATTCGCCGACGCTCACTCCAGCCTCGAATCGACTCCAGCGAAGTGCATCGATATCGATCGTGTGCGCGCGACCATCGAGGATTTCTTCCGACATCAGAAGTCCCGCGCCGGGGCCGTGCATCAATCCGTGTCCGCTGAAGCCCGCGCACACGAATAAGCCGTCCGCCTGCGGAAGTTTGCCGAGGATCGGCTGATCGTCCGGAGTCACCTCGTAGAGCCCAGCCCACTCCGCCATGATCTCAGCGTCGGCGAGCATCGGGAGTCGTTCCATCGCGTTCTCGAGGTGATGGAGGCGCCACTCGTCGTCGACCGCGGTGTTCCATCCGGGCGGCTCATCGCGATTCGACATGCCGGTGAGAATGCCGCCGCCCTCGCGGTGAAAGTAGAGTGCGCGCGAGAAGTCGATGACGAACGGAAACTCCGCGCGCAAATTCGGAATTCCCGCCGTGACGGCGATCTGTCGACGAACCGGCTGCACTGGCAGCGACACACCGGCCATCGCGCCGACGTCGCCCGACCACGGTCCCGCTGCGATCACGACCGCGGGCGTATCGATCGTGCCCGCGTTCGTCACGACGCGTTGCACGCGGCCGCCGCTGATCTCGATCGACGTTGCCGAGGTACTCGTCACCAGCGATGCACCGAGTCGGCGCGCTTGGGACACGAAGCCTTGCAGCAATCCGTTCGGATCCACGAGGCCGTCGCGCGGGCACCACGTTCCACAGATGATGCCCGTGAGCTCGACTTCGGGCGCGAGCTCCGCGATTTCCGAGGGAGTGATGACGCGGCTCGGCACGCCGTGCGTGTTCTGGAGCGCGACATTGCGCGTGAACTGCTCGAGGTCCGCCTGGTCGTCGAGCATGAAGAGATAGCCGCAGCGGCGCAGACCGATCGGCTGATCCATCTCGTCCGCAAAGCGCTCCATCATCCCGATGCTCAGCTTCGAGAGCTCGATGTTCACGGCCGTCGCGAACTGGTAGCGCACGCCGCCGGCGTTGAGCCCCGTTGAGCCGAGTCCGAACATCTCGCCGCTTTCCACGACGAGCACGTTCGTGCAGCCGCGCTTCGCGAGGTGATACGCGGTGCTTGCGCCCATGATTCCGCCGCCGATGACGACGACGTCAGCTGTTCGTTGCATCGCCTATTTCGGTGCGCTCATGAAGTGAAACGCGATGATCGCCCCGGCGATGCAGAGGAAGGCCAGTCGAAGAATCCACCTCGACACTTTGAAGAAGAAGCGCAGAGCCAGGAAGACGACGAGAAGCCCGATGGCGAGTGCGATGCTCATTGGATGATCCAGAGTGTGGCCAACGGATATTAGCCACGGGCGCGAGCGGCGGCGACCCAGCGCGGCGCCGGCAGGGCGCGGCTGCGCGATTGTGGTATCGCCTGCGACAGGGTGCCCTTGCCCTCCTCGGCGCGCCGAGCGTATGCTCGGCGATGCGCAACAAACCGAATCTCGGCCCGCTCACCGTCGAGGAGTTTCTCCGGATCGAGGACGGCGCCGAACGGCGGCACGAGTTCGTTGGCGGGCACCTGTTTCGTGTCGAGGCGACCACCACCCGCCACAACGCGATCATTCGCAATGTGACCTCCCGCTTGCATGCTGCTGCAGCCGGCGGGCCATGCAGCGTCTACTTCTGCGACATTCTCGTGCGCGCCGACGAATCGCGCATCTATTACCCCGATTGCATCGTGACCTGCGGGCCGCACTCCGGCGACACTGTGCTGTTCGACGAGGCATGCCTCATCTTCGAGGTCACGTCTCGAAGCACTCGGCGCACGGATCGCGGCGAAAAGCTCGACGCGTATTTGAGCATGCCATCGCTCCGCGGCTACATCGTCATCGAGCAGATGCGCCGCCACATGACTGCATATCTCCGCGACGACACCGGCGAGTGGCGGCGTGAGGAAGCCGTGGCCGCCGGCGGTATTCATCTTCCGTGTCTCGACGTGCCGCTCACACTCGCCGAAGTGTACGAGGGCGTCGATCTCCCGCCGCTTCGTGTGCGTGAAGGAGAAGCCGACCCAGCGCGCGCGTGGATGGAGATGATCGATCTCGAAGCCGACGAGCACGATCCGCTCGAGGATCTGTTTCCCGAGGAGTACGAGGTCTACTGACTTCGCGCGCGTTGGACGGTTCTGTGCGCGCGAGCGAGGGCCGCTCTCGCCGAAGCCCATCAAGGCTCCTCCGACGGCGCGCAGATCTCTCCCTAGGCCGTCAAGGCTTCGTCACAGTCGTGACGTTGTCCTCCGGCGTGCGGTCGATCAGCTTGTTGTACGGATCGATGCCGGCCTTTTTCGGCTCCTTCGCAACGACAAGATCGAGCACCGTCACCGGTTCGGTGATTCGCACCTTCTTGACCAGCAGCGGCTCGCCAAGCTTCTGCCCGGGCACGCGATCACCGAAGATGCCGACGTCGACGTAATCGGCGATGGGCACCTCGCGCGTGTTGCCGAGCGAATCGCCCTTGAGCTTTTTCGAATGCAGCACCAGATGGATCCCCCACGATCCGTCGGGCCGCTTGGTCGTGATCGCGCTGTCCGCCTTGTTCTCGTAGAACGTGATTTCCTCGAACAAGTCCTTGAGCACGTACTTGAGTGAGTCGGCGGTGACGCGATCGAGCTCGCTATACAGGTCGCGCGCGGTGGGGTAGGGTGGTCCCTTCAGCGCCCATTTCTGCAGAAACGCACGCAACGCTTCGTTCATGCGATCTTCGCCGATGTAATCGCGGAGCGCGTAGAAGGCGAGCGATCCCTTCTGATAGTGGATGTACGGTTGGTTCTCCACGAAGAGCAATGGCACTTCCTTCTTTCGTTCGTTGCCGCGGCCGCGCAGGTAGCCGTCGAGCTCACGCCGCAAGAACTTCTGCGCCGCCTCGCGACCATAGCGCTTCTCCATGACCGTCAGCGCCGAGTATTCGGCGAGACCCTCTGAGAA